>Ga0255052_10000013_pt1 | contig 139065 bp, 130 predicted proteins | sample JV7_2_21_MG_FD_188632 | JGI IMG/M metagenome (GOLD analysis project Ga0255052, IMG submission 188632) | Seawater microbial communities from Jervis Inlet, British Columbia, Canada - JV7_2_21 | ecosystem: Environmental > Aquatic > Marine > Inlet | place: Canada: British Columbia | collected...
GGACCGTCCAACGGCGGCTCGACCGGGATTTCGACATCATAGTCACCACGCTCCCAACCGCCCCAGTATTTTTCAACCAGGCCAAAAGTCTCTTCAGCGTCGACGTCGCCGACCAGAATCACGACGGCCTTTTCCGGCCGGTACCAGCGGTCGAAAAACACGTTCGCGTAATCCATCTGGTCGGGCATGACTTCTATGTCTTCGATGAAGCCCATAGTCGTGTGTTTGTAGGTGTGCTGCGTGTACATCAGGTCGCTGACGCGCTCGAACAACTTCTGGATCGGGTTGGAGAAGTTTTTCAGGTACTCGCCTTTCACGGCCAGTGCTTCGGTGCGGAATTGTTCCTCCGAGTACTTGAGGTTCTGGAAACGATCCGCTTCCAGTTCGATGACTTTTTCCAGATCGTCGCGGGTGAACGTGATGTGATAATTGGTGTAGTCATCAGTCGTATACGCGTTCTGATCCGCACCCGCCTTCTTCAAGATGTCGCCATAGACGTCCGGTGGGTACGCCTCGGTACCGCGAAACATCATGTGTTCGAAAAAGTGCGCGAACCCCGATTTGCCAGGTTCGATTTCATTGCGTGAGCCGGTCTGGACCGGGATCTGGATGGAAACGATGTCGGGATAGTCGGTTTCCACGATGATGACGCGCAAACCGTTGTCGAGGTCCCGCATCAGGTACGGCATATCGAATATTTTCGAACTATCGGCGGCTGCTTTCGGGGCTTCGGCCTTTTGCCCACATGCGACAATCACTGTGGAAACGGCAAACAGGACGGACAAGCCGGTGATCAGCTTCTTCATTCAGGTACTCCAGGTAGTCGTCATACAGCGGCGTTTGACATGCCACGCACAAAAGAGGTCAATGCTATCGTGTCGCGGGCCGCGACGCATCGTGGCAAGCCGAAATTTATCGTACGCCGCGAGTCAAAACAAAAGAGGCGCATGTGTCAAAGCTTTTATTGAAATCAATTACTTGTAGTGTCTTTCTCGTTTTTGTCTGCGTTGCCGCCGGGGCCGGGACCGTGCTCCACAACGTCAACGGCTATACCTCGAGTATGCAGGGCATCCGCGAATTTACGGTACTGGTAATCGATGATAGCGGCAGAATCGCGGCCACTGGCGGTAACGATCTGCTGGAGGCGAACCCGGACCACGAACCCGTCGACGGCGGCGGATTGACCGCCTTGCCCGGACTCATCGACGCACACGCTCACGTCTACGGTCTCGGCTTCTTGAAAACGAGCCTGGATGTTGCGGGCGTGCGCAGTGTGGAAGACGCCGTCGATAGAATTCGCGATTACGCCGAGGCGCATCCGCATACGCACTGGATTCTGGGCCGTGGCTGGAACCAGGTGCTGTGGCCGGTCAAAGAATTTCCGACCGCGGCGCAAATCGACACCGTCATCAATGAACGACCGGTCTGGCTACGCCGAATTGATGGTCATGCCGGTTGGGCCAACAGTGCGGCTATGAGCCTGGCAGGAATTGACGCCGACACACCCGACCCCATCGGCGGCAAAATCCTGCGTGATGACAACGGGCATGCCACGGGTGTCTTCATCGACAAAGCGATGCGGCTCATCGACCAACAGGTGCCGAGTCCCGACAAGAACGATTATCGACAGGCTCTGCTCGGCGCCATCGATGCGCTTGTCGCCGAGGGCATAACGGGCGTTCACGACGCGGGCATTGACCTCACAAACTCCGAGGTCTACATATCGATGGCGGACAACGATGAGCTCGATATCCGTATCTATGCGATGCTCGCCGGTGCCGGTCAAGTGCTCGATGCGATCGGAAAACCTCTTCACGGCTACGCCGACGATCGCCTCGAAATTGCGGCCGTCAAACTCTACGCTGACGGTGCTCTCGGCAGCCGCGGTGCGGCGATGATCGAACCCTATTCGGATGATGCGGAAATCCGCGGTCTGCCTTTCTGGACGCAGAACGAGCTCGGCGGATTTGTAGCCAAAGCCAATGCCATGGGATTTCAGGTCGGCATTCATGCAATCGGGGACCTCGGCAATCGCATGGCACTCGATGCCTTTGAATATGCACAGCAGGGAAAGCCTTCAGCGCTGCGTAATCGTGTCGAGCACGCACAAATTATCGCTCATGTGGACATTCCACGCTTTGCCGAATTGGGCGTCATTGCATCCATGCAGCCCACGCACGCGACGAGTGACAAGAACATGGCAGTGGACCGCATTGGGCCGGACCGAATTGAGGGCGGTTATGCCTGGCGGCGCCTGTTGAATTCTGGCGGTGTAATTGCCAGCGGTTCAGACTTTCCGGTTGAATTATCCAACCCCTTCCACGGTCTGCATGCAGCCGTTACCCGGCAGGACCGCGACGGTGAGCCGGAAGAAGGCTGGTATCCGGATCAGGCGTTGACGCGCGCCGAGGCGCTGCACTCTTTCACTCTGGCCGCAGCTTATGCCGCTAACCAGGACAGCCGCCTTGGCAGCCTCGAGCCAGGCAAGTGGGCTGACTTCATTCTGATCGACCGCGATTATTTTTCCGTCGCCGCTGCCGAGATCGACGACATACAGGTAATGCAAACATGGGTCGGAGGTGAAAAAGTTTACGATGCCAAAGTGGAGGTGGACGAATAATGATTGTCGAACAAATATGGACGGGCAATGCCTACCGAAATTTCAATTACCTGATCGCGTGCCCTGAAACCGGCGATACGCTCGCTATCGACCCCCTGGATTTCAGGAAATGCCTGGCCGTTGCCGATGAGAAAGGCTGGACAATTTCGCAAATCCTGAATACCCATGAACACGGGGACCACACCGGCGGCAACAAGGGCGTTGTTAACGCCACCGGAGCGAAAATCATCGCCCATAGCAACGCGAAAAGTCGCATACCGAATGTAGACCGTGGCGTTGGCGCCGGCGATATCGTCAAGGTCGGCAGGACCGTCGAACTGGAGTGCCTCGATACGCCAGGCCATACCATGTGTCACATCTGCCTGCTCTCGCATACCGACAAGCCGGCACTGCTCAGCGGTGACACTCTTTTCAATGCCGGTGCCGGCAATTGCCACAACGGCGGCCACCCACAGGAATTGTTCGAGACGTTCGAGACGCAGCTCAATGCGCTTGGCGACGACACACTAATCTATCCGGGGCACGACTACCTGCTCAACAACCTTGCATTTACGATCGATCGTGAGCCGGACAACGAAGTTGCGCGGCGAATGATCAACGACTACGAACACCAGGATCCCGAGGACGCGCTGGTAACCTCCATGGCAGACGAACGCGACATCAACACGTTTTTCCGCCTGCAGAACCCGACCGTGGTCGCGAAGTTAGCGCAGGAATTTCCGGAAATGGGGGATAGCCCTGATGCCCGCGCCGTATTCCTGAAGCTCCGTGAACTCAGGAACAGCTGGTAGTCAGGCGTACTGCCAGTCGCTTTAGCGCTCGGTCGGAGCTGTCGCGTCTCGATGCCAGCCACAACCAGTACAACGCGAGATATAGTCGCTGCTGTTCGACGAGTTTCGGCTGCCAGCGTTCACCGGAGCCACCGAAATAATTGTCGAGCAGCGATCGTGCCTGCCCTTCGCTCAATTCGTGGTGCTCCACAATTGTCGCCAGGTCGAACATCGGGTCATTGTCACACGCGAATTCCCAGTCGATAAATTTGAGTTCGGGCGTCGCGATGATGTTCTCCGCAACGAGATCATTGTGACTGCAGCATAGATAATTTGGCAGCCGCGCATTCTTGACGGCGTCCATACAAACGGCAACCAGTTGCTTGTCTGGATACTCGATGGTTTGTGCATACTGTTGTGCCGCCGCGACCGCATCGAAGGACCGGCCAGTTAACGGAAGCGTATGCAGGCGTCGCAGCGCCGCGGCAAGTTGTTCAATCTTGCCTTCCTTATCGAGGTCATCCGGATTCCAGCTAGAGCCTTCAATGTACTCAGTCAGGTAAATCCGGCTATCAGCAAATAGAACGTTATTGGCCAGCCCGGCCTCAGCCGCTAGCGATTGCACGGCTGCCTCGTCAAGCCGCGAATTGTAGGGCGACTGGCGAGGCCGTTCGTCAATCTTGAGTACAGCCTTGCGATCGTCTTTCTGCAACAACCACGTTTCATTCGTCAACCCATTGGCAAGCCTCGTACGGGTCGCGCCCCGCCATTCCGGCAGATCACAGATGACACCATCGGGCGTTAGCACACCGCTCATGCCAGCCGTTCACGATTTGAGCGCGTCCAGCTGACAATGCCAAACGGAATCATGACGACATAGGTAACAAACAGCAGCGACGTCAGTTGCAAATCCCTTTCCCAGTAAATGACTACCGACATAGTATCGATCACCAGCCAGTACCACCAGTTTTCAAGCACTTTGCGAGCAACAAGAAACGTCGCCCAGATAGCTGACCATGTAGTGAACGAGTCAACGTAGGGAAACGCCGCATCGCTGAACCGGCCTAGAAAATAGCCGTTGGTCACACTCAAAAGAATGATCGCCACGATCGCATACAGGTGCAACTGCAACGGCCAACGCACAACCGGACGCTCACGATCGTCAGTACGACCTGACGTCCAGACATACCAGCCGTAAATTGCCATGAGAAAATAGAAGCCATTGAGCACCGACTCCATGTAGAGCTTCGCGCCGACAAAAAGCCAAACGTAGATCGCTGTGCTGACGCCGGCGCACAGCCAGCACCATATGTTCTGCCGAATCGCGAGCACGAGGTACGCAATCGCCAGTACGACCGCAGCAAGCTCCGGCGCCGAAAACGCCCGCACCTGCTCAAACAACAGTGCGAATAGCGGTGACATCGCTAGCCGAGAATCGGGTTGTTCAGGATCTTGTTCGCGAAGACCGCTTTGGGCAGTTGCTCGAAAGTGGTTCCGATTTCCTGCCGCAGAGCATCCATAACGTCGTCAAACTCGCCAACGACCTGTGTGCTCATCGCATTAGTCCAAATCTCAAGCCTCTCATGCTCGTTCAATCGATCGATCACATCCGTTATTGGTGGTATGAAGTCCGCATCGAGCGGGTAAAGACTGATATCGGCTGCAATTTTCATTAATCGAACCTCTTTTCAAGTGTGACACCGAACTGGCGAGGGTCGCCCGGACGCGTATACAGCGCGTTCAGAAATTCGGGCGGCTCGTTGCCGAAATAGAAGCCACGCACGGCATAGTGTTTGTCGAAAAGATTTCGTGTCCATAACTGCAACAACCAACTGTCGTTCTCGTAGCCAACACGTACATGCAGCAATTCGTAGGCTTTCGACTTTTGATCGTGACTGACGTCGAAATAGAACTCGTCTCGCGCCGTTGTGTCGATACGTGCATGGAATCCATTCGAATTCCGGTACGAAACGCCCGCTGCGAATGTATAACGCGGCGCATGCGCCTGGCCACGTCCACCAAGGTCGCCCTGCGGGGCCAGGAAATCGTCGAAAGTCGCATCCAGCAGACCAAGGTTGGCGTAAATCTCCCAATCCTCAGAGAGAAACCAGCGAATATCAGCCTCGACTCCCAGTGTCTTTCCTTTCGCGGCATTGTCGGTAAAGAAAACGAAAGAAGCCGGATCACCGGGCACAAGCTGAAGCGAGGTGCGTACCTGTTGATCCTCGCGCTGGCTGTAGAACACCGACGCATTGAGTACTAGCGTATCAGCCTTTAGTGACGACTTGAGACCCGCTTCGACGCTCCAAAGCTGCTCTTCGCCGAAATTCCTGCGCCCCGGCGGTACAAGACCCAGGTTGAAGCCACCGGCTTTGTAGCCTTTGGAGACGCTTAGAAAACTCGTCAACTCCTCGGAGTGGTCGTGACTCAAACTGAGCTCTCCGCCCCACATCGTTTCAGACGGACCCGCCTTGAGCGCCGCAGTGTCCGCGTAGTCGGTTGAGCGATGCTCGAGGCGCAATCCGAATCCCAGCCGTGTCGACGCACCGATATCGCGATCGAGCTGGCCGAACAACGCGGTGCTCGTCGCCTCGTAGCGGCTGCCGAACGTATCGTCGAGACTGTCGGCGAAATCATCAAACGGATCGTAATAGTCTCCGATATTCACGGTCACAAGATCGTCATCGAGATTCTGTACATACACGCCGACGAGCCAATCGGTTGTCCCTCTTAATATCCTGCCAGCATCGCTCGACGCCAGGCGCAACTCCTGGCTAAGGGTCTGGCGCGTGCGATCGCTCAACGACACATAGTCATAGGTGACTGGCGCCCAGCTATCATCGTTACCCCAATCGGCATCGAAACTGAAGTCGATGTCAGAATCCGCGAGCGCCGTAATTGATGTCAATGTCATCGAATCCAGCGCCGACCATTCCAGCCGCAGCGATACGCCGGTGCTTTGCTGCGCGTCTTTGCCGGGTTTGTCAGACAGCATCGAGTAACTGTTGTCGAGCGCGAAAGCGTCGTAGCCGTTGTCTATGTCACTGTAAAGCAGCGACAAGTCGGCTTGCAGTGTTGTCGAATGCGCATAGCGCAAACGGAGACGCAGCATCGACTCGTCGCGACCGTTGGTATCGTCCCGACCAAGATAGCTGTTGCTCCGAAAACCGTCGCTCTCATACTTTTGTGCACCAACGCGAAACGTGAGTTTTTCGTCGTCGTCCAGCGCTCCACCGAATGCCATGCCCAGCGACCGGGCATCGTCGTCGCCGGCGCTCAGTTGCAGGCGTCCGTTTCTCTCCGGCGACGGGGACGTACTGCGAAGATAAATCATCCCGCCCAGCGCGTTCGCTCCGTAGCGGCTACCTTGCGAGCCCCGCAGCACCTCGACCGAGGCGACGTCAAACAGGGTTGCCACCGCGCCGATACCGCTGAAATCGATATCGTCAATCAGGAATCCAATGGACGGGTTCGGAGCCCCCTGGTATTGCTCGAGTTCGCCGACGCCACGAATTTGAAAGTAACGGGCACGATGACCGTCGCCCGACCAGTTCAGGTTAGGCACGATGTTGACTAGTTCCTCGAAGTGCTGGATCGCGTTTTGCTCAATGAAGTCCGCATCGAGTACCGTGACGCTGGCTGGTATTTCACTGGCTGGCCTTGCACGAAAATCGGCCGTAACAACGATCTCGTCGACACGATCCGACGTCAATTCATCAGCCTCGGTCGGCGATACAAATGTCAGAATCAGGATGGCGGTGGCAAACCGCGTAACAGACTGTGAAAGCATGATTCCCTTCCTACGCCGGCATTAACCGGATCAGGTTCTAAGGGTTTCCTGTTGCCCGGCACCTGCCAGGACACGGATCTCAGGTCGAAAGACCACCCCTGTGACGGAACAGATAGTACTACTTTTTCAGTCGCGCGATGAGGCTCGACGTGTCCCAACGCTTGCCACCCATCGCCTGAACCTCGGCATAGAAGCGGTCGACCAGGGCCGTGACTTCAAGGTTCGCGCCGTTGCGCCCCGCTTCATCGAGCGCAAATCCCAGGTCTTTGCGCATCCAGTCGACGGCGAAACCAAAGTCAAACTCGCCATCAACCATCGTCCGCCAGCGATTTTCCATCTGCCAGGACTGCGCCGCACCCTTGGAAATAGACTCAATGACGACCGCAGGTTCCAGACCGGCCCTTTCCGCGAAGTTCAAACCTTCGGCCAGGCCTTGCACAAGTCCGGCGATACAAATCTGGTTGACCATCTTGGCAAGCTGACCGGAACCCGATGGCCCTATGTGTGTGATCGCCCTGGCGTAACTGTCAATGACCGGGGCGGCTTGTTCGAAACTGCTGGCATCGCCGCCAATCATGACAGTTAGCTGCCCGTTTTCGGCGCCTGCCTGTCCGCCGGAGACGGGTGCATCCAGAAAGCCCACGGACTTGTCGACGGCGAGGCCATAGATTTCGCGAGCGATCGTGGCGGACGCGGTCGTGTGATCGACAATGATCGCGCCAGCCGACACGCCGCTTAGCACGCCATGTTCGCCCAGGATGACATCGCGTACATCATCGTCATTACCAACACAGGAAAAAACGATTTCCGCGTCCTGCGCCGCTGCCGCTGGCGTCGTCGCACTATCGCCCTGGTAGTCGTGCACCCACGCTGCCGCTTTGTTGGCAGTGCGGTTATAGACGACGACTTCATGGCCGGCTTTCGCAAGGTACCCAGCCATCGGGTAGCCCATTACCCCTAGTCCGATGAACGCGGTGCGCATTATCAGACGTCTCAGGCGGCGCTGGATTTTGCGGCTTTCTCTCGCTTGCGCGGGTCCAGACCGATAGAGCGTGCGATGATCTCGCGCATGATTTCCGAGCTGCCCGCGTATATTCGCGATACGCGCGCGTTGGTGTAGAGGCGCGACACCTTGTACTCGTCCATGTAGCCGTTGCCACCGTGCAGCTGCACGCACTCGTCGGTTATCTTGCCTTCAAGCTCGCTCGTCCAAAGCTTGGCTTTGGCAGCATCTTCTGCAGTCAATCGGCCCGCATTGTGCTCCTCAACGCAACGATCAACGAATGCGTAGCCCACGTCCAGCTCGGTACGCATGTCCGCCAGCTGGAAGCGCGTATTCTGAAAGTCCGCAAGCGGTTTGCCAAACGCTTTGCGTTCGTTGACGTAATCAAGTGTGAGATCAAACGCGGCTTCGGCGCTCGCGATGTAGCCACACGCGCCCAAAAGACGCTCCTCGGCCAGCCCGTGCATCAAGTGGTAAAAACCGCGATTCAGTTCTCCGAGCAGATTCTCTTTCGGCACTTTGACGTTGTTGAAGAACAGCTCCGCGGTGTCCTGGCTCTTGAGGCCCATCTTCTTCAGATTCTTGCCACGCTCAAAACCATCCATGCCACGTTCAACGACGAACAATGACAGGCCATGGCTGTCTTTCGTGCCCGTTCGCGCAACAACGATTACGAGGTCCGCGAGAATACCGTTCGATATGAACGTCTTTGAGCCATTTAATAGGAAATGATCGCCTTTATCCTCGGCCTTGGTCCGCAGGCCTGCAACATCACTGCCAGCGCCTGGCTCGGTAATGCCGACGGCCAGTATGTGTTCGCCCGAGATGCATCTCGGTAACCACCGCGCCTTTTGCTCTGGCTTCGCGAAGCTGTCGAAATAGGGTGCAACCAGGCGACTGTGCAAAGTCATGAAAAACCCCGGGTCACCGTGATGCGCATTTTCCTCGATGAGAATCTGCTCGTAGCGAAAATCACGCACGCCGATGCCGCCATATTCTTCATCGGCCCACATTAGGAGAAAACCCATCTCTCCTGCTTTCAGGAACGCCTCACGATCAACGATGCCTTGCTCGTGCCAACGATCGCTGTGTGGTCCGATCTCGTTCTTCATGAAGCTGCGCACGGAGTCGCGAAACATGTCGTGCTCTTCTTCGAAAATATGCCTATCCATTGTCGTTACTCTTCAAGAATATCCAGGCACTACTTGCCTTTGAATTGCGGCTCGCGCTTTTCGAAGAACGCTGCGACGCCTTCGACATTGTCTTCGCTGCCTGCTAACGCCTGCTGCCAGTCGGCCTCCATTGCGAACGTGCTGGCCCAATCGTTGTCCATCGCATGGCGCATTACTTTCTTCGTAGCCTCGAGTGATCGGGGCGCCCGTTTCGCAAGTGCCTGCGCCCACTCGAGCACCTCGGTTTGCAGCGCTGGCGCGGGCACGGCTTTGTTTGCAAGGCCCAACTCCACGCAGCGCTCGGCGGGAATACGTTCAGATTCGACACTCAGCTGAAATGCCCGGCGATAGCCGAGCTGCCGCACCAAATGCCAGTTGAGTCCGCCATCCGGTACTAGCGATATTGTCGTGAATGGCGACAACAGGAATGCATTGTCCGCCATGACCAGCAAGTCGCAATGCAATGCGAGCGACAAGCCGATACCCGCTGCCGATCCTGGCACAGCTGCAATGACCGGTTTCGACATCGTCGCGATCGCCGATAACACAGGACGGTATTCGTAATGCAGCTTGCCGAACACGGGTCTACCGTCGAATCCAGAATTGAGGTCCGCTCCTGCACTAAAACTACGTCCTTCGCCGGTTAGAACGATCACGCGCACCGAATCGTCGTCTGCCGCTCGCTCCAATTCCAACTGCAAGTCATTGGACAGTTGTGTCGTAAATGCATTCAGCGAATCGGGACGATTCAAGGTTATGAGCGCTACGGCGCCCTGCTGTTCATAACTGACGATATCACTCATTAATAATTTCCTTAAGAGTTCACACCTACATGTTGCGACGGTATTCGCCGCCGACACCATAGAGCGCACCCGAAATCTGGCTCAGAGAATTTGTCTTCACCGTCTCCATCAGCTCCGCAAACACGTTGCCGCGCTCACGAGCAACTGACTGCAGACGCTCCAGCGCTGCCGCGCTGTCGTCGAAATGGGTTTGTTGAAACGCGCGCAGATGCCTGATCTGGTCATTCTTCTCCCGCTCCGATGAACGGATCAGCTCAAGGTCGTGCACTTCGTCTTCTTGCCCTTCTTTCGGCAGAAATGTATTCACGCCAATCAGCGGCAGTGAGCCATCATGCTTTTTCGCCTCATAATAGAGGCTTTCTTCCTGGATCTTGCCGCGTTGGTACATCGTATCCATCGCGCCGAGAACGCCACCGCGTTCGGAGATCTGCTCGAACTCCTGGTAAACGGCCTCCTCGACGAGATCGGTCAGCTCATCAATAACAAAAGAACCTTGCCAGGGGTTTTCGCAGAAGTTCAAACCAAGTTCACGCGAGATGATGAGTTGTATCGCCACCGCACGCCGCACCGACTGTTCCGTCGGTGTTGTCACCGCTTCGTCGAATGCGTTCGTATGCAAGCTGTTGCAGCTGTCAAACAACGCGTACAGTGCCTGCAGCGTCGTGCGGATGTCATTAAAGCTGATTTCCTGCGCATGCAGGCTGCGGCCAGACGTTTGCACATGATACTTGAGCATCTGCGAGCGAGCGCTCGCACCGTAACGCTCTTTCATTGCGCGCGCCCAGATTCGTCTTGCAACGCGACCGATAACCGAGTATTCGGGATCCATACCGTTCGAAAAGAAAAAACTCAAATTAGGTGCGAACGCATCAATGTCCATGCCGCGCGCCAGGTAATACTCGACGATCGTAAATCCGTTCGACAGCGTGAACGCCAACTGGCTGATCGGGTTCGCCCCGGCCTCCGCAATGTGGTAACCGCTGATAGAAATACTGTAATAATTGCGAACGTTATTCTCAATAAAGAATTGCTGCACATCGCCCATCATCTTCATTGCGAACTCGGTCGAAAAAATGCAGGTGTTCTGCGCCTGGTCCTCCTTCAAGATATCGGCTTGCACTGTGCCGCGCACGGTAGCGAACGTCTCTTCGCGAATTCGCGAATAGGTTTCGGCATCGATGACCAGGTCGCCACATACGCCTAATAATCCAAGCCCGAGGCCATCATTACCGGGCGGCAGCTCGCCTTCGTAACGGGGTCGCTGACGAGTCTCAAAGTACTCGTCGATTTTCTTCTCAGCCGCCTCCCAGAGGCCGGTCTCGCGCAGATGTTTTTCAACCTGCTGATCAATAGCGGTGTTCATGAAGAACGCGAGAATCATGGACGCCGGGCCGTTAATCGTCATTGATACGGACGTCGTCGGCTCACAAAGGTCGAAGCCTGAATACAGCTTCTTCATATCGTCAACGGTCGCGATCGACACGCCCGAATTGCCGACTTTGCCGTAGATGTCAGGCCGCTCGTGGGGGTCCTCGCCGTACAGCGTTACCGAATCAAATGCGGTCGATAGCCGGGCAGAAGGCTGACCTTGTGACAGGTAATGGAAGCGACGGTTGGTCCGCTCAGGTGTCCCCTCGCCGGCAAACATGCGGGTCGGGTCCTCGCCCAGACGTCGATACGGGTAAACGCCGCCGGTATACGGATACCCGCCCGGCAGGTTTTCTTTCGACAGGAACGTAAGTTGCTCGCCCCAATCCGCGAAGTCCGGAGCTGCAATTTTCGGTATTTTCTGATGACTCAGGCTCTCGCGATAATTATTGCCGGTAATCTCTTTGCCGCGAACCGTGTAACTGTGTTTCTCGGATCGTACTCTGGCTTTTCGTTGCGGCCAGTCACGAAGCAGGCGAGTGGAATCGCTTGACAGGTCGTTTACAGCTTCCTGGTAACGCTGCCGCAACAGGAGCAGGCTGCGGTCTTCGTCGCCGGACAGGGCGTCGGCCTTGTACGGCTCGAGCTCCGCCGGAAGCTCTTCATCTTCCAGCAAACGCAGCGACTCGTAAACATGCTGAGCGTGGCTTGCCGTTTCGGCCTGACTGTCGATGCGGCTGTTAATCCCGCGACCTTGTTCGGCGATCTCCGCCAGGTAGCGAATTCGCGCACCGGGAATCATCGCCGTGGATCGTGGTTCGCGAATGGATGTATCGACCTCGGGTTTCCACTTTGCTACATCCAGTTCGGCTTTCTCGGCAACGCGGCGGCAAAGCTCCGAAAACATCCAGCTGATTCCCGGGTCATTAAACTGGCTTGCGATCGTCGGGTAGACCGGCACATCTTCGTCCGCGACGGTGAATGCAACGTGATTGCGTTTCCATTGCTTGCGCACGTCGCGGAGCGCATCCTCAGCACCGCGTTTATCGTATTTGTTGAGCACGACCAGGTCCGCGAAGTCGAGCATGTCGATCTTCTCGAGCTGGCTCGCAGCGCCGTATTCGCTGGTCATGACGTACACCGAAAAATCGACCATATCGACGATTTCGCTGTCGCCCTGGCCAATACCGGCCGTCTCGACGATGACGAGATCGAAACCCTGCGACTTCAGAAATAGAATATGATCGGCGAGCATCTCGCTCGTCGCGAGATGCTGCCGACGCGTTGCGATCGAGCGCATGTACACGCGCTCCGAGCGAAGCGAATTCATGCGAATACGATCGCCGAGTAAGGCGCCGCCCGTGCGACGGCGTGTAGGGTCGACCGCGAGCACTGCGATACGCAAGTCTGTAAAGTAAGTCAGGAAGCGGTTCAAGATTTCGTCGGTGACGCTACTCTTACCTGCACCGCCTGTGCCTGTTATTCCGAGCACGGGAACCCGCCCCGCCTGTACATGCCATTCTTTACGCAAGCGAGAAAGCTCGGCGTCATCGAAGATACCCTCTTCGATCGCGGAAATTGTCGCCGCGATTTCAACGACCGATTCGGGCCTGGCCGGTGCTGCAGTCGGCTGCCTGGCAGCGAGCGTTCGCTCGATGAGATCACGAATCATCGCATCAAGACCGAGCTCCATACCATCATGCGGGTGATAGATGCGCTCAACGCCGTAGTCCATGAGCTCCCGGATTTCGTCGGGCGTAATTGTCCCGCCACCACCACCGAAAATCTTGATATGACCAGCGCCCAGCTCGCCGAGGCGGTCAACCATGTAGCGGAAGAACTCGATGTGGCCACCTTGATAGGAACTGATTGCGATCGCATCCGCATCCTCCTGGATCGCCGCGCGAACGATATCGTCGACGCTGCGATTATGGCCCAGGTGAATGACCTCGGCTCCCTTCGCCTGGATCAGGCGACGCATGATATTGATCGCCGCATCATGGCCGTCGAATAACGATGCGGCCGTCACGAAGCGTAACGGAGCGGATTCTCTCTTACCGGATACGCCGGGTACATCGGTGGCTGCGGTACTCATGCATCATCTCCCGCGCGAAAACACAGCAGAACGACCCGCCAGCAAGGCAGAAAGTCCTGCAAAATCAACTGGTTTTGCTATTGAAAAAATTTTAATCTAGATTAAAATAATGCAGATTGGCGCGGAACTCAAGTGACCGAGGCGCCATTTTTCAGGACGAGGTAAGGCAATACCATGGCCCAGAAGGCAGAAGAGACCCGTTTCGAGCTTCAAAAAGACCGCATGCTGCGCGCGGCTGCGAAGTGTTTTAACGAAAAAGGCTACAGCGGCTCGTCATTGAAGGACGTCGCCAATGTTCTTGGGCTAACCGACGCTGCACTCTACTACTACGTGCGCAACAAGGAAGAGCTCGTTTACCTGTGTTATGTGCGCGCCGCGGAAGTCGGTCGGGAAGCGATGACACGCGCGGTGGATGAGGGCCGGGACGGAATGGATACCGTGCTCCGCTACTTGCGCTACCACATCGAGATCATAGTCGGCCATCGCGGGCCGATCGCTATCATGAGCGAGATTCCGTCACTGAAACCCGTGCACCGTGACGAGGTGCTCGAATTGTCACGCCAGCATAGCGCGCAGTTCGAGCAAATTCTGCGATCGGGAATTGTGGATGGCAGCATCTCGCCCTGCGATGTCCGCATGACGGGCAATGCCATCATGGGATCGATCAACTGGATTCCCAAGTGGTACCACGGCGACGCGGCAACGGGCGACAAGGTAGCGGCGGAATTTCCCGTAATTCTGACGAAGGGCTTACTGCCTCACTCGGACTAGTCGAGCGTCGACTGGTCGGGTGTTGACGTATCGGGCGTCATCCGGAGTCGCTCATTGACGAGCTGTTCGACGTCGTCGATGTCGACCCGCGACGGGTTAGTTTCCATATCAGGAAAATCACCGAGTTCCGCCAACATCACGAGTTGACGCTCGAGTTTGCTCGTGATGCCGCGACGAAATTCCGTGTTGGACCGTGACTGATTGGGGGATCTTGCTTCGACGACAGTAATCGAGCGGCTTTGTCCCGGGAGACGAGAGCCGGTTGTCGGCTTCATCTCACGCACACCGCGCTTTATCGAAGCGAGCAAGACCACCAGGTCACTATATTCGCTCCGAATTTCAAGAAAGAGTTCATCGGATTGACTGCGTTCCTCGGGCGTCATTCCAATCAATAGAAAATCGCGAACGGCGACGAACTCCGGCGTGCCGCGCTCCGCCGCAAGTCGATACCAAGCTGAGGCGGCGACCGAATCCTCCTCGACCCCTTTACCGGTCAGATTCATGAAACCGACCATGTACTGGGCGTATTTATCACCCAGCGGCACCAGCTCATTGCGATAGATGAAATAGGCGCGTTCGTATTCCCCGCGCTCGAACAAATCATTGACTTTGCGCTGTACTTTCAGCGTGCGCGAATCCGCGAAGCCAGTGGACGGGGCGGCGGACTGCTGCGCCTCAGCGGAAACCGCGAGTAGCCCGACGAGTACCACCAGTAGAATTTTCTGAAACTTGCTCAACCTAGTAACCGCATTGGTCTGGCGTCCGCTAATAATACCTTTGAGTCAGCAGCCCCTGTCAAAGTTCCAGCTGCGGCGCAGAAATCCCGCATGCCTCAATCCGCGAATTTCGGGGAGCGCCTTTCGATATTTGCCAGCACGGCCTCGGCTTGATTCGGAGAGCCCAGTACGCCGAGTTGCAGTTTAGCCTCCAGAGCCAGCGATTCCGCTTCGTTGAGATGCCAGGCTTCGTTAACCAGCCGCTTGATGCCGCGGATCGCGTCCGGCGATCGGGCCGCGCATTCCCGGGCGATCTTTGTCGCGGCAGCCAGTGGATCGTCGTTCACCGCAGTAACGAAGCCAATCTCCTCGGCTTCGGCGGCGCCAAATATCCGCGCGCTCCAGGCAAGCTCTTTGAGCCGATCAGCACGCAAAACGTTGCGCAGCGTCGTGCTGATCGCCATATCCGGAATAAGGCCCCACTTTGTCTCCATAATAGAGAATCGCGCGTCGGGAGCCGCATAGCGTAGATCCGCACCGGCGGCTATCTGCAAGCCGCCGCCAAATACCGTGCCTTGCAGCGCGCAGATTACAGGCATGGGCAACTCGCGCCAGGCATAAGCCGCACGTTGAAACAGATTCGCAGCCGACGGCGCAAGCGGGGCCAACATCGTTGCGTCGATCGTGACCTCGGGATCGTTCAACACGCTGACATCGATACCGGCGCAGAAGTGTTCGCCAGCGCCGTGCAGAACGACGGCTCGCACCTTCGACTCACGCCTCAGACTGTCGGCCGCCGCGCCCAGAGCATTGAACATGGCGAGGTCAAGCGCGTTGTATTTTTCCGCGCGATCGAGCATCACATGGGCTACGTGTCCGTCGATCTTGATTTTGAGGCGATCTTTCACCACGACTCCCTACGCGTTATACAGTGAGTGTGCATTTGCCGTTGCGCAGTACAATGCTGTCTCGTTCTTTGACCGTACATCTGAAAGAAACGATATTTCCGTCCTGCCACATATCCGTAGTAATCGTATCACCCGGTAGAACCGGCGCCGAGAACCGCGCGTCAAAACCCTTGATCAGCGTGTAGTCATAGTCGCAGATAGTTTTCAGCACGGCATTGCACGCGATTCCAAACGTGCAGAGTCCATGCAGGATGGGACGGTCGAAGCCGACACGGGCTGCCTGCGCGGGGTCGGCATGCAGCGGATTGCGGTCGCCCGTGAGGCGATACAACAACGACTGATTCTCGCTCGTGCCGATATTACAGCTCAGGTCCGGCTCACGTTTGGGCACACGATGCGGCTGTGGTCCCTTGCCCGACGGACCGCCGAAACCGCCGTCGCCGCGCGCCATGATCGTACAGCCCAGGGTGAACAAGACTGTGTCGTCGCGGGCCAGGCGCCCTTCAGCCTCGAGCAGTACCATCGCGCCCCTGGAAGGGCCGCGATCGAAGGCATCGACAACTTTCTTGTTGATCAACAGGTCGGCCGCCGGGGGCAGCGGGCGGTATAGCTGCATTCTCTGCTCTGCGTGCAGTACCTGGCTGTAATCCCAGCCAAGATCCGGCGGGAACATGTCGGGCACCAACACTGTGGAGAATGTCGGCATGGTCTGCAGCATTCCACCCTGCTCGTAGACATACGGTAATTCCTTCGCATTCAACGGGTCTTTGCCCATACCGATGCTCAGCGCGTACAACATCGCTTCGACATCGGTGTAACGAAACGGAATGTCGTCAATCGACTTCGACAGAAGTTCATCGTAATTAAGTGCCATTTTTCGTCCGTAAAAGCGCGCTGTAATCGCGCGTTATCGTTTGTTCGCGTATTCCCAACCCAAGTCTGCGAGCGGCGTCACGGCATTTATCGCCTGCGCCGCATGCGCGCTGGCCGCCGTACCATCTCGAACCCGACCCGCAATGCCCTGCAAGATTGCGGCGAGACGGAAGAAATTAAACGCTGAGTAAAAATTTCGGTCGGCAATTCCTGACTCACGACCCGTGCGCCGGCAATACTGCTCGATGTAAGCATCCTCGTCAGGAATTCCCAGCTTGCCAAGCGGTTTATTGGCCAAACCGATCGAACCAATACCGATTTCCGGCATTTGCCAGATCATCAGATGGTAGGTGAAGTCAGCCAGGGGGTGACCAATCGTCGACAATTCCCAATCGAGTACCGCGATGACCTTCGGCTCGGTCGGGTGCAGAATCATATTGTCCAATCGAAAATCACCGTGCACGACGCTGGCCGAATCGTCGTCCGGAATATTTTCCGGCAGCCACTCCATGAGCGAGTTCATCGCATTGACTGTTGCGGTCTCCGATGCACGGTACTGGCCACTCCAGCGGGAAATTTGTCGCGCAAAGTAGTTGCCTGGCTTGCCGAAGTCCTCAAGACCAAGCGTCTTGCAATCATAGTTGTGCAGTTCGGCAATCGTTGCATTGACATTGTCGTAGATCGCCGTTCGCTCTTCGGGCTCGAGGCCTGGCAAATCGAGGTCCCAGAAGATTCGTCCATTGACGAATTCCATGACAAAGAATATGGTGCCGATTATCTGATCGTCCTCGCACAAGACCACGGGCCTCGGCACCGGAAATCCAGCCGCATAAAGCGCGCTGATAACGCGAAATTCCCTGTCGACGGCATGCGCGGACTTCAGCAACTTGCCCGGCGGCTTGCGCCTCAGGACGTAGCGGCCCGATGCCGCATCGAGCAAGTAGGTCGGATTTGACTGCCCGCCTTTGAACTGACTAACCGTTAGCGGACCCTGGAAACTCTCGACATGCGACAACAGGTAGTCGAGAAGCTGCTGCTCATCGAAGCGATGCGCATCGCGAACATCCCGCGTTCCGGTGTTCAGGTCATGGCGTTGGCTCATGGGTCCGTACTCATGCGGACGAAGTGTACAGCTACATGCGGAAAATGCCGAACGGCGTTTCCGCATCGCGCGGTCGATTCATCGCCGCCGATAACGCGTGTGAGAGCACTGAGCGCGTATCCACGGGATCGATCACGCCGTCATCCCAAAGGCGCGCGCTGGCGTAGTACGGATGCCCCTGGGTCTCATACTGCCGGCGTATCATCTCTTCGTAGTCAGCCTTGTCCTTGTCTGACCACTCTTCACCCCGAGCCGCAAGGCCTTCACTCTTGACGGTCGAGAGCACCAGCGAAGCCTGCTCGCCACCCATTACCGATATGCGGGCATTCGGCCACATCCACATCAGGCGCGGACTGTACGCACGACCGCACATCGCGTAGTTGCCGGCACCGAAAGACCCGCCGATTACAACCGTAAACTTGGGCACGGTTGCGGTCGCGACCGCGTTCACCATCTTCGCGCCGTCCTTGGCAATGCCCGCATGCTCGACCCGCTTGCCCACCATGAAACCCGTGATGTTCTGCAGGAAAACGAGTGGAATACCACGGCGATTACACAACTGCACGAAATGCGCGCCCTTTTGCGCGGACTCCGGGAAGAGAATGCCATTATTTGCGACGACGCCCACTGGGTAGCCATCAATATGGGAAAAGCCACAGACGAGCGTCGCGCCATACAGTTTTTTGAATTCCTGAAACTCCGAACCGTCGACAATGCGCGCGATGACTTCACGAATATCGTACGGAAAACGATACTCGTGCGACACGATGCCGTAGACATCGTCTGCCGGATACATGGGGTCCATCGGCTCACGCCGCAGAACGCTGATCTCTCGTTTCCGATTCAGGTTGGCGATGATATCCCGCGCGATCGTCAGTGCGTGCTCGTCGTCGTCGGCCAGATGATCGGTCACTCCAGAGATGCGGGAATGCACACTACCTCCGCCCAGCGTCTCGGCGTCAACAACTTCACCTGTCGCGGCCTTAACCAGCGGCGGCCCGCCCAGAAAAATAGTCCCCTGGTTGCGCACGATGATGGACTCGTCGCACATGGCGGGAACATAGGCGCCCCCGGCCGTGCACGATCCCATTACCGCGGCAATCTGCGGGATACCGTTCGCGGACAATCGGGCCTGGTTGAAAAAGATGCGGCCAAAGTGATCACGATCAGGAAAGACTTCATCCTGGCGCGGCAGGAAAGCGCCCCCGGAATCCACGAGGTAAATACAGGGCAAGTGATTTTGTTCGGCAATTTCCTGTGCGCGCAGATGTTTCTTGACGGTCAGCGGATAGTACGTGCCGCCTTTGACTGTGGCGTCGTTGGCCAAAACCATGCACTCAATGCCGTGAATTCGGCCGATTCCCGCGACGATGCCGGCGCACGGTACGTCGTCGCTGTAAACCTGCCAGGCCGCCTGTCGACCAATTTCGAGAAAATCAGATTCTTCGTCAAGCAACCTTCGTATGCGCTCACGCGGCAGCAACTTGCCGCGTTCCAGGTGGCGGTCACGCGAACGTTCCGGTCCACCCTTCATAATGTACTCGTCAACTTCCCGAAGATTTTCGGCAAGTGCGATGTGCGCCTCGCTGTTCTTCTTGAAATCGTCCGATGAACGATCGACTTTCGTTTTTATGACTGGCATTAGACGCGGTCCGTTACGTTTACCCGGTGGCGTTAAACAACTCACGGCCTATCAGCATGCGACGAATCTCGCTGGTGCCTGCACCAATTTCGTACAACTTGGCATCACGCCACAAACGTCCGGCCGGAAATTCATTGATATATCCGTTGCCACCCAATATCTGAATTGCCTCTCCGGCCATCCAGGTTGCCTTCTCGGCTGCTACGAGAATACATCCTGCGGCATCGAAGCGGGTAGTCCTGCCACGATCGCAAGCCGCTGCAACAGCGTACACATAGGCTCGGCAGGAATTCATCGTCGTGTACATGTCAGCAATTTTTCCCTGAATGAGCTGAAACTCGCCGATAGGTTGGCCGAACTGCTTGCGGTCGTGTACATACGGCATCACGAGATCCATACACGCCGCCATGATACCGAGCGAGCCCCCCGACAAAACAACACGCTCATAATCGAGACCGCTCATCAATATTGCCGCACCCTTACCCTCCTCTGCCAACAGGTTGGTCGCGGGAATCCGGCAATTATCGAGCAGGACTTCGCTGGTATCGGAGCCACGCATACCCAGCTTGTCCAGTTTCTGTGGAGTTGACAAACCGCGCGTGCCTCGTTCGACAAGAAATGCACTGATGTTTCGCTTACTCGTCTCGGGGCCCGTTTTCGCGTAAATGATCATCACGTCTGCACCGGGTGCGTTAGTGATCCACATCTTGGAACCATTTAGGACGTACTCCTCACCGTCGCGTTCCGCCGTCGTGCGCATGCCCATGACATCCGAGCCCGCACCGGGCTCACTCATTGCCAGCGCGCCCAGGTAGTCACCCGACACCAACTTCGGAAGATAGGTCTGTTTCTGCTTATCGCTACCCCAGCGGCGCAACTGGTTCACGCACAGGTTGGAATGCGCTCCATACGACAGGCCAACCGACCCTGACGCGCGACTGATTTCTTCCATCGCAATAACGTGTGCGAGGTAGCCGAGCTCGGCGCCGCCATAACGTTCCTCGACCGTGACGCCGAGCAAACCCAACGCCCCGAGTTCGCGCCACAGATCGCGCGGAAATTCGTTGTTCTCGTCAATCTCCGATGCTCGCGGCGCGATGCGATCGCACGCGAAGCCCCGCACTGTCTCGCGCAGCAGGTCCAGGTCTTCGCCGTGGCCAAAATCAAATTCAAACATGGACTGACCATCCTTCCACTACAAGGTACAGATAGGGTGTCCATTGTCGGCGTAGCAAGCAAGAAGCTGAATACCAATCGCGGGGTACCTGCCTAATTACGTCAAAGCGTGGTTAGTCTGTCGATAAATAGCGAAAAGAGCTCGTATTGAGAGGTGATTCCCAACTTTGAGAAAAGGTTGCGCTTGTGCACCATAACGGTACCCGGCGCAATGCCGAGTTCTCTCGCGATAGACTTCGAAGAATGGCCACGCAACAGTAGCTGCGTTATTTGTCGTTCACGTTTCGTCAGCGACGACTCGCCAAATTGCTCGAAGCACTGTGTAAGGCGCTGGTGCATACTGAGACTGCGTTCATCGTGTGAATGACGCGCAGACCATGCATCCCAAATGCGTTGCATCGCCGCTATAACGATCGGTTGTATCCGGTTGAGATGCGTAACATCGGAGCGAGCAAAACGAGTCGCCCAGCGACCAACAACGAGCACCAGCGTGCTGTTTACATCGGTGTCGAGAAGAAAGTCCATTTCGTCTGTAAGATGTGTGCGCTCGTAGTACTGACGAAAATATTCACTGGATCGAAATCGATCCGGCATTTCGTCCCGACACCGGCACATGGTCGCTTTTTTCCTGCGGACCGCGAGTTGATAAAGAGGATCCAGCAGGTACGGTCCGGCGATATAGCGATCCAGGTAGTGGCGAGCGCGCCCGGGGGACATCGTGTGATGTAAGACGTTCGGAGGGGCGTCCCGGTAAAAAGCCAGCAAACAGGTTGCGTCGTGTTCGACGGCTGCGCTAATTACCTTGCCAAGCGCGGCGGCCGTCTGCTGGTCGTCACCGGTTCTGACAAGGCTCGCCAACGCGGCGTGCCACTCCGGATTATCGAATCGTGTGCTCAAACGCGTTCACCTACGGCTGATACAATGCCGCCGTCGCGCCGCTGGGATCTTCGATGACGCAGAATTGTCCGCCGGCAAGCCCACGCGGCTCCACGACGACCTTGCCACCGTTCGCCCTGCAGGTCGCCGCACTCGCATTGACATCTTCAACAACTATATAAATCAACCATCCGCCACGGAGATCGGCGTTGCTGCCGCGGGCGTGGCATATTCCTGTGACTGCTTCGCCGCTTCCCGGCATGATCATCGAATAGTCCGAGTACTCGCCCATACTCACTTCCTCGGTTCGCCAACCGACCACTTTCTGGTAGAACTCGCGAAGTCCTGTCGCATCATCGATGCTGATATCAATCCAGCCTATTTTGCCAACCTGGCTTTCGTCCGCCATGCTTGATCCCCCCTTAAAACCTGGTAAACCGGTTTTCGTTCCAGGTTAAAAAGACGTTAGAAAAGACGCCGCGTTGCCGCCGATATGGCCCATTCCCGACTGCGCTGTCTGCAGGTAGTCGGCACCGGTAGGATAGTCTTCCGGTTGCGGATTGTAGATGCGTTGCACGCGGTTTCGGTGGTAGAGCTTGAGTTGTGACGACAGCGGGATAACCCGGTCCGGATCGTTTCCCGTGATCTCGTAATGCAGCTCCGGAAGTCGATACCACGGCACGTTCATGTCGGCGTGATGCGCGTTGTGGTAGCCAAAATTCAACGTAAGCCAGTTGAGCTTTGGAAATCGCAGACTGAGCGGGTTACTGAATGTATGTAGCTGCTCCCACTCAAAATCGCCCTTGTGCGGCGGCGTCCGATACTCGAACAACGTCGTGTTAAAGGGGTAGTCGTGCTGCACGCTATCCATGAAACGGAGAATGTGCATCATGAGCAAATACGCGATGACATACAGACCGGCAACCTTAGGTACGATTACCAGCAACAGAGCGAACAAGCCGCCACGAATGACAACCACGGCTACATTGCGAGCGCGCTGCTTGCGGCGCGGTGGAATAATAAACGACGTAAAAATCATCACCGTATGCATGATCAGATCGTGCGCCGGGATATAGAACCACTCCAGGAATCGTGTCAACCTGGTTATGAACGGGTGCTTTTCAAAACAACGGTCGTAGTCAAACCAGACCACGTCGTCATTGTCGACGTGATGGCGGAAATGTTTGTAACGCATATCCTCATAGGTGCCATAGGCCGCGCCGCATAACCAACTCATAATGCGACCGAGCGCGGCGTTGTGTCGACTATGGGCAAATACCAGGTTGTGACCACATTCATGAATCAGGTACGCCGCAATGGTCATCGCGTGCCCAAGCAATAATACGGCGACGGCACTCACAAGCCAGTCATCGTGAAAAAGGCCCACGAATCCGAGGGCATAACCAAGCACGGCATAGCTAGTCGCCGCACCGTAGTACAGCAACCCCTGTGGTTCTCTCAACAGACCCGCTTTACCCGTCATGATGCTCTGCCCGCCAGTCCTGTTTAGTTGTACACATAGCGAACAGCTATTGCTAGCATACGCGACCAAGCCTAACCGCCCTGGAGACCCACCGCATGAAGCTCGTCACCGCTATTGTAAAGCCGTTCCGCCTGGATGATGTCCGCAATGCCCTGAGTGAGGTCGGCATTCAGGGCATGACCGTTAGCGAAGTCAAGGGTTTCGGGCGCCAGCGAGGCCACACGGAGCTGTATCGTGGTGCCGAGTATGTTGTTGATTTTCTTCCGAAAGCCAAGATCGAAGTCGCCGTGTCCGACGACCGGGTCGAAAGCGTCATGGAAGCCATTGTCGAGGCGGCGAAAACCGGCAAAGTCGGTGACGGCAAAATCTTCGTAACTAACCTGGAACAGGTCTGGCGCATTCGCACGGGCGAGACTGGCGACAGCGCCCTGTAGCCGGATTATTGGCCTATTAGGGGCCCAGCAAACCGATTACGGCTTTGCCCAACATGAACCAGAGCGCAAGTGCCCCCGCCGCGTACAAATAGAAACGCAGCATGACGATGTTCGACGTGCAATGTACGAAGCTGTGTAAGACGCGGAAGGCGAGAAAAACCCACGCCGCGACAAGATACGCCGTGTCCACAAGTCCCGTCACGTACAGGTACAGGCACAATCCATAAAACAAGACCGGCAGCTCGAACAGGTTCTTGAAGTTGTTGGCCGGATAGTTGACGCTCTCTGGCAGAAACTCAACCACCTTATCTGGCGTTGTGTAGGTCTGCACCGGCTTACTGGCTTTTTTCATTGCGGGAATACGCTTCGCATACAATACGAACCAAACTATCGCAGTGAGCAGCATCATACCGAGCATCGGTTGCAGAATCAGTTCGTTATTCACCGCGATTACTCCTCGACCATACTAAAGCCGTTTAGTTTGTTGCCATCGAGATCGCGGAAATAGCCAGCATAGAAATTCCCGCCGCGTAAACCTGGTGCGCCTTCATCGGCTCCGCCCAGTTGCAGCGCTTTCGCGTGCAGCGCATCCACTTTTCCCCGGGAATCCAGCGCGATCGCGACCATTACCCCGTTGCCGACAGTCGCGTCGTTGCCATCGTGGGGCCTCAGAATTGACAGGGCGGGTGCATGCGGACCTGTCGACCAGGCGATGAACGCGTCGCCTTCCATAATTCGACTCGCGCCGATGGATGCGAGCAACTCATCGTAGAATTTCGCCGCTTTGTCGTATTGGTTGGTACCCAGTGTTACATAGCCAATCATCGCCCTCTCCTTGCCAGTTGCTCTGACGCGCTCACAAGAATTGATTCGCGCCACGCATCAAGCTTACCCAAGAACGGCATGGCGGCATAAGCCGGACTCGTAGACGGCATTACGACCTGCCGCATGGACGCATTTATTGTCTGAATATTCACCAGTTTTTGGAACAGCTGCTGAGCCGTCCTGCCGTTGAACGCGATCAGCCGGAGGTCCGGATGCGCAACAAGAAAGTCGTCGAAGTCGTTTGCGCGCGCGCTGTCGAGCCGGATGTCGGCATCCATACTGCCCGGACGTTCCGAACTCGCAAGAACATCCCATAAGGCAACACGATGATCGACCAATTGATTACAGCGGTCCTCGTAGCTGCCGTCTATGCCGAAGATCTCCCGCATGATTGGCCAGAAGGCGTTCTGCGGATGAGCGTAATATTGCTGTTCGGCAATAGAGCGGCGGCTCGGGAGGCTGCCAAGCACTAATACTCGCGCCTCGAGGCCGGCGACGGGTGGGAAACCACCCGAGGGTTGCAGCGCCGCTAGCTTTGCCACTTCAAAATTCGCCGCGCGAGCATCTCCATATCGCCGGCGTGCCTTTTTCGCATCACTGGATCGTCCGCTGTTATGTTCATGCCACGAACAGCTTTTCGAATAACCTGCCCTGAGTCGTCGACGTCGAAATCGATGATATTCAGACAACACATCGACTGATCGAGCAAGCCGAAGGCCTGCAGACCCACTCCGGTTGCCCATCCGAGCACCGCTGCATTGGTACCGCCGTGTGCAAACACGGCCAGGTTGTGCCAGGAAGGATCTCCGAGCAGCGACTCCATCGCTGCGCTGACGCGCGCGTAAAAATCGTGATATCGCTCTCCGCCCAGGAAGCGCGCATTTTCTTCGGGCGCACGCCAATGAGAAAACGCGATGTCAATATAAATATCGTGGCCGCCGACAGCCTCGCCTTTTAACGGTCGAATTTCTTCCAGCTCTGCGAATACGCCGAGCTCGATGTCACGATCCCCCAAAATCGTCTTGCCGGTCTGCCGGGTTCGTGGCAGCCCGGTGCATAACGCTTTGTCGACGTGCACACCTGCAAACAACGCTGCCATTCCCGCAGCCTGCGCTTTACCTTTTTCGTTGAGATCGACGGCGTCGGGGTCATCGACCCAGGCCCCGGTGTCATCGATGTAATCCACCGAACCATGGCGAAAAAGGTAAAGCCGACGCCGGCTGGCGCCGTCGATTGCTACGCGGCGAGCGGGCGTGTGCTGATTTCCACGAGTATTGCTCATACTTCCTGGTAGGGCATCGATTTCATAATCGCCAGTTGCTCCGCCTCGGATATGCCGCGTCTGAGCCAGTTGGCCTGTGGTCGGAAAGCCTCTCGCGCGGTCAGGGCCGGAACGTTCAGCACTTCGATGTCATCACGCAAAAAGAATGCGTTGGCGCCGGTCGAGTCGCAGCCGATCAAGTAGTACCCTTTGCGTTTTCCGAGCGACTCCAGCGCGGCCAAAGACGCGCCCCGAAAAAATCCACTCGGGTGTTTGCTGTAGCACTCAAATTCCGGATCGTACGGCACAGTGAGTGACAGGTCGGGGCCTAATCCGGCGTTGTACTCAATACAGACGACGCGAGGCGACACGCAGGTAAGCTCTTCCCAGAACCAGTAGTCGTTGCCATCGACGTCAAGGGACAAAAAGTCGATTTCGCGGGGCACACCATTGCCGCCAATCAGCTGCTGCAAGTTTTCGAGTGTAATAAATGCCTGTACGGCTTTGACGTTGTTGAGACCCATCTTTCGAGCCGTGTGATTAAAGAAATCCACGTTCTCCGATGAACCATCCATCAACAGCCCGCTGAATCTTTCATGCTTCATCAGGCGCAAGCTGTTGCATCGCACAGCGCCGAATCCGAACTCAACGAACCAGCGTGACTCGTAACCAATTTCGTCAAACAAACGACGGATGATACCGTCTTCGCCGTGCTGCGACAGCCAGCGATACTCGTACCGTGCGAGACCTGGAACGCCGGCTTGCGACGCTGGCGGCCAATCCGCGGCATCTGGCTTGCGCCACTTGACGCTGACCTTGCCTGCGCGAATGGCAAAGGGAATCAAAGTGCGCACGAGCCATTTCTTTGCACGGCGGACGCGGTACTTTTTTACCGGTATTTCAACCATAACGGCAAGTGTACGCAGTCGGGCATAGCGGATACAGGTCGACCTGCGACGATACGACGATTATCGAAAGCGTACTTTAGGCTGGGAAGAAATCGATTGGCTTTGTTGTCGTAATCGCCTCGACGTCTTTGGCCTCGAATCGGAACAGCTTGATGCGCTGTACCAGCTTGCGCTCGAGATCCCCATCGCCAAGTTCACTGGAGACAATCTCACACATCGTAACCTGTCCGCTCGGTGCGATGGTCAACCTCAACACCAACTTGCCTTCCAGCGATGGGTCCACACGCAGCGCACGATTGTAGAGCGAAAAGATAGCGCCCTTGTTCTTATCGAACACGAGTTCAATTTCTTCACGAGAGCGCGACGCTTTGCCGCTCGATCCCGAGCGTGAGGCGCTGCCCCCCGCCTGGCCAATGCCGGCAACCAGACTTGTGACCTTGGTCGTCGCACGCCCTGCGATGCCGCTACCGCCCGTGTTACGGCTCATGCTTGCCGTATTGATACCCCGCGACGCAGCGCCTGCTTTGGACGTGATCATGGAGCGTTCATTGCGCGCGGCTTCGCCCACTGCGGCTGACAGCGGGCGATCGTCAGCCATTTGCTCGACAAGGTCCAAGTCAACCAGATCGGCAAGATCCTCGGCGAACGGCATGAGCGCCGCCTGTGCCTGCTCGCGCGCTATCTCCTCGCGATCGGGCTCAGGTTCAGGTTCAGGTTCCGGCTCGGGTTCAGGTTCCGCCTCAACCACCTGTTCCGGCTCCGACTCTTCCTCTTCGGGCTCGGGTTCCTCTTCCTTCGGTGGCGGAGGTGGTGGTGGCAACGGTTTCTCTTCGAGCAACAATTTGGCAATGCGTGGCGGAATCTCGATAACCTCATTGGGGTCCGGTTCCGGCACAGGAATGAACGGCCACACGAGCCCCAACACGAGACAAATCAGGAATACGATGCCGAGCAGGCGACGGAACTTGCGTTCCTGCCCCTGGCCCGAGGTCCACGGCAGTTCATACTCTCTGTAAAACGGTAAATCCAATTCCGCGACTCCTTGTCGTCGTCACTGCGCCTAACGCGCTGCCTGAACGTTGTCCAGCTTGTCTGAACTTTTCTGCAGCACGGCCAGCGAAATCTGTCCGTAGTCCGAATCCGAGCAGGTCTTCATTACTTTCTTTAACAATCGATAAGGGATGTCCTTGTCGCCCATTATCGTAACTTCGCGTCCGGCGATGTCTTCCTGCGCCTCGCGCCGCAACACTCGATCGTTTTGCGAAAGTAGTGCTTCGCGCAATTGAGGGATGTCATTGCCTTTTGTCGCCATGACGTCGGCGACCTTCGCAATCGGAGTGCCCTGCACGATAATGTGAGTCTCGCCGATCAGGATGACCACGGTCTCCTTGGCTTTACGTTCGGCAATCGACTCCGGTAACTGCAAGTCCTTGGCGTTTGGCAAGGTTTCGACATCCGACGAGTTGACCAGCAAGAAGAAAACCAGGATCGTGAAAATATCCATCAGCGAAACAAGATTGAGCGAACCTGCGCCTTGGTTGCGCTTGTGGTGCTTCTCCATGCGTTTCGCGCGCGCTGACTTGACCATGCCTTAAGCCCCCCCACCCGATACCGGCGCATCACCGATCGAAATGTCCGGGAACAGGTCAGAGCGGACGACCGAGTCTTCCTCGATCTCTTCCGCCACGCGCACGGTGTCCATAACCTGGACCAGCGTGTCATACGGAATATCCTGCTCGAGAAGAATCGACGCGTCCGTCTTTTTGGGGTATCTCTTCTTGAGTTCGGACAACTTGGTGCTCAGCGCGTCGTAGTCATAACCGTCGTCACTGTTCGGGTAGACGCCGAGCAGTCCCTGATTACGATCACCCACTTCTATTTTTTCCTCACGAACGATGACTTCCAGTTGAAATACCTGTTCCTGCGGGTCCACGGGCTCAGTAGAGGAGCCTGGCAGATTCAATTCGAGAATCGCCAATCGCGAGAACACCGCGGTAATCAGCAGGAACGGAACCAGAATAACCATCAGGTTCATGAAAGCCGTAATGTTGAGTTCGGCCGTATCATTACGATAATGACGACCGCCTCGGCGGCTGCGGATCATGTCTTACGCTCCGGCTTTCAGCTGACGTTCGGTTACAGCGTTCAGAAACTTGACGCTCGCCATCTCGAGGCTGTCAACAAGACCGTTGGTCTTTGTCTGCAACAACGCATGCACGAGCAGCAACGGAATGGCGGCCATAAGACCGAACGCCGTCGTGTTCATCGCGACCGAAATACTGGCTGACAACATGTCCGCCTTATCCGCCGGATTCGCGTTCGAGACGGCCGTGAACGCGTTGATCAGGCCGATAATCGTACCCAGGAGACCAAGAAGGGTCGCCACGTTGGCCAGCGTCGCGATGTAATGCGTGCGCTTTTCCAGCCTAGGCAGTACTTCCATCAAGCTTTCTTCCATCGCCTTCTCGATGTCGTCGCGACGGCGTGCCGACTTAACGCGGTACAGGCCGTAAGTCAGGATCGAGCCGATGGCTGCCTTGGATTTCGATGTTTGCGCAGCGGCTTCCTGGAAATTACCGGCCTTCAGGAAAGGCACGATCTTCTTCCACAAAGCACGATTGCTTGCGCCCGACATGGTCAGGTACATCCAGCGCTCGATCGCAATCGCGGCGCCAACTGCAAATACAAACAGAATCGGGTACATAAACGCACCGCCATCCTGAAAAAACCGCACGATAGTGCTCATTTGTCTGCTCCTCTAAAAACAGTTTTTACTTCAATGCGAGTCGACCTATTTTTCGTCGAAAGCCTACTCTTCTTCATCGCCATACAGGTCGCCGTAATAATTAACCTGCCGTATAAATTCTTCCCTGTCGATCGGTGCCAGCACCTCGTCGAGCAGCGTATTGACCGGTTTACCCATCAAGTCGCCAGGGTCCGATTTCTGCCATGGCACTATGTACATCACCTTCGGCAACTCCTGGTTGCCGGTAATCTCCGTGCGACCGAGCTCGATCGAGTCCATCACGCCGCTGCCCGTTGTGCTGCGCTTAATGTCCGCGGCGATAAGCGGCGGCGTTACACCGGGCTCGAGCGCGTCAACTTCTGCTGCCCGACTTTCGACTGAACTCGAATCCGAATTTGAGTCGATCGCCGACGTATCGACCGCCGGCAGCAGTTCGTCATCATCACCCGTCGTTTCCTGCGCAAAAGTGACCAACGCTGCCAGTGTCATGGCGAGCATGAATCCGGTGCCGATTACCCTCGTTTTGCCAGTACCCATGTCCGTCAATCCGCCGCGTTCGCCGTGCGCTGGGTCGCCGCTACGCGGCGTCTCAGATCCGTAATCCATTTCTCAACCTGCCTGTCGTCGCCGGCAAGCGCCTGGTAGGTCTCGAAATGTCGCAACGCCACGTCGAGTCGCTGCAGGTACAACTCATTAAGGACCCCCAGGTTGTAGTGTGCCAAGGCGTAATCGGGGTTGACTGTGACGGCCTTCAAATAAGCGGCTTCTGCTTCGAGAAATTTGCCGTTTCTGCGAAGTAGCATGCCGAGTTGATTCAAAGCCGCGGGATTATTGGGATTCAGTCGCAAAGCGGCCTGCAGAGCGGCCTCTGCGGCTTCGTTGTCGTTGTTGTTCGCATGAATGATGGCCAGATTGACGTGCGCACCCGGATAATCCGGGTACTGCAGCAGAAATTCCTTGAAGCGGAGCTCCGCGTCGAGGAAGTCGCCGGCGGCCATGGCCGCGGCGGCCTGTTCGTACATCGTCTGAACCCGCGGTGGTATGACCACCTCGGATAGCTGCCCGCCCGCTACGTCGCTCTCTCGTGGCTTTGCACTCGAATCCGGTGCTTTCCCGGGACCACCGCTCGCACAGCCAGCGAATACCAGCAACGCCAATACGGCGGAGGCAACCCGGCCGTTGTTAATAGAGCGACGTAACAACATCTTCGCTGCGCTCCTGCTTTGCATATCTCGCCGGCATCAGGCCCGCCAGTCGCTCAAAACTCTTTTGCACCCATTCGTCGTAAACGCCATCCGGCGCCCTGTCGGCATTCGCCTTGTAAAGATCGATCGCTTTTTCTTCGAATGGAAACGCCTGCTCTTCGAGCAACAACTCGTATTGTTCCAGCGCGTCTGACTCGAGATCCGCCGGTCGATCCGACCCCATCAGGTCCGAACTAAATTGCTCGTATACTTCGCCCAGGCGAAACGTCGCCGCCGTCGTGACTTCGGCAACTCCGTAGTCGGCTGCGCCCGTGTAAGCAGTAATTACATCTTCCATCAGGGATTTTTTCAATTTGAGGCTATCGGCAAGCGGTTGCGTCAACTTCACGACCTGAAATCGCTCGCGCACGGGATCGGCAAGTTGCAGCGACGCTTTCGCGGCCAGGAAACGCGTTCGATCGGAACGTTGCGCACCCGCTGTCGCATCAACCTGCACAAGATCTCGAAGTCGCGCGAGACGCTGCTGGTCATTGCCACCCTGTTCCGCGATTTGCAGCAAGCGATAACGCGCCTCGATCGATTCCACAAGCGGATCTGGATATCGCGCGATGATGTCGTTTAGGACTCGCTGCTCGCTGCCAACGGAACCGGTCTGCCTGTAGAGATCCGACGCCTTCCAGAGGGCCTCGCGCCTTACATCATCCGAGCTGGCAGCAGCGCTGGCAATGCGTTCGAATTCGGCGGCCGCCTGGTCCGACCGGCCCGACTGGAGATACGTTACGGCCAATTTCTGCGTCACATCATCAGCGAATTCACTGTCCGGGTAATCACTGCGGAATTTCTCGAGCACAGTCGACGCACGATCCCAGGCTTGCAAATTGATCAATGCTGCGGCCGCGTCATACTCGGCAGTGACCCTTATGTCTGAATCGGGAACAGCCTGGCCGAGGCGCGTAAAATGAACAACGGCCGTTTCGAGGTCGCCGGCATCACGTGCCTGCTCGCCCTGCTTGTAAATTGAGGACGCAATTCGGTCGTTGATTTCGCGGCCAGCGGCGACATCATCGTCGGGCGTAAAATCACGCAAACTGTAATAAGCAGTTTCGGCCGCGACGAAGTTTGCAAGGTCGAACTGGGAATGCGCGATAACTGTCCAGGCAGTGCGCGCGAGATTTGAGTCTACAGGCGGTTGTTTCGCTACAACCGCCTGACCAACAGCCATTGCGAGGTCGAACTGGTTTTGCGCGAACAGGTCTTCGGCGACTGTCGTCAGAACCGCGCCGGACTCCGGATGCGTCGGATAGGTGTCTGCGAATTTCAAGCCGCTATCGAGATACTGCTGATGCCACACATCTTTTGCCGCACCTGTCAACGACTTTTCGTGCTCACGATACGACAGGATTGCGGCGTAGCCCGCCTCGGCCGATTTTTCGTGATTCACGTAACCGTAGGCTGTGCGCTCGTACTCGACGGTCGCCGCCTCAAAGTCATCACTCTCGAACAGGATTTCGGCGAGCAGGAAATTGGTGTTCGCACTATCCGCTTCGCCCGGGAAATAGGCCAGATATTTGCGGTACCAGTTGGCGGCCTCCTGATAATCGCTCTTCTCGCCGTCACGCTGTGCTTCAGCATGGTAATACTGTGCAAGGTCATTGAGGTTTGTCTTCAGGTGTTTTGCAACCGCCTCATTCTCCGTACGCGGATTCCGCGCCCAGAATTCGCCATCCATGCCGTATCGCTCGACAAAGCCTTTCTTGCCGCGCAACACCAGCGTCGGGAAGCCGCCCTGCTTATAGGCCTCGATGACCTCAACCTGCAATACCGGCGCCTTGGGATGGTAGGGGTCTTGCTCAACAAACGCCTCGTAGGTCTCTGCGGCATCCACGTAGCGCTCTTTCTCGAGGTACAAATCCCCAAGGGTGCTGTAGATGACATGACTGTAACTCGGGTTCTGGCGCTTCTTCAGAAACGCGTCAATGCTGTCGGCGCCTTCCATGTAGGAGAAACTGATACTCAATACGCGCAACGTATCTTCGACAAGCTCGCGCTCAGCCCGCTTCAGGCTCTCGAAACGCGCTCCACCTTCGCCAATATCGATGCCTTTGATCTTGCGATCGAGCAGTTCGAAGAACGGCTCGAGGCTCTCCTCGTGCCAGGCCAGTTTGAATTGCGACCAACCCAGCTTGTAGAGAGACTGCTCGTAAAAACGCGAAGCCTCGCCATATTCCCTGACATCCTGATATGCCAACTCCGAGTCATTATAGCGCTTCCTCAGAAACAACATCTCGCCACGACGAAACTGCACCTCGTCAATCAGGGCAGTGTCCGGGAACGTCGCGACCAGGTCGTCGAGCACTTCAAGCGCCTCATCCGTGCGACCGCCAATTTCGTACGCACGCCCCAACTGATAGAGAACCGTGTCGTTGCGACGGTAATCGGGGTACGCCTCTAACAGGCGTTGGTAAAGACCTACGGCATTGTCATAGCCGGCAGAATCCAGTGACTCGATATTGTCCACGAGCTGATCGGTCTCGGTCGCTTCCAACTCGAGGTCGCCGAGGCGGCGCATGGCTTCCGCGCGGAGCTCCGGATCGTCCGTTACCAGGTCAAGAAACGCACGATAATTCTCACGGGCAAGATCAGAGCTCTCGACAATGACCTTGCCGGGTCGAATCTGCACCTTCTTGCGTTCCAGGCTCTTAATCGTGTCTTTTTTCTTCACCGCCGCGGCGGCGACCGGCGTCGAGAACGCTAACGCGAGCAATGCCAACAACAGATAGCGATGCATCTTCATTCCGTTGCCTCCCCGACCGTTGCCGCAATGTCATAGATGGCGGCGAGCGCGAAACGCGCCTGTACGGAGTAAACGTCGAGGCGTTGTTTTTGCGCCTGTAGCTCACCAACCGCAATAGACTGCAAGAAGGCGCGCTGCTTAGACAGTGCATCTTCGACTCGCATCTTGGTGCTTTCAATACGCGGTTCCAGACCGTCTACACGATCACTAAGCGCATCGAATCGTAGCGGCTCCAGGCGCATGGACTCATCGATCTGACGACGTGATCGCTGCGTTGCGACGAGAGCCTCGCCCGATTGCCTTAGGTTTCGACGTATGCGCCATAAGCGATCACCAAAATCGCGTTCCAGTTGCCATCGCAACACGCCCTTTAAGAGACTTATCTTGTCTCGCACTTCCTCAGCCTCGGGAATGTCGCCACGCAGCGCCGGGGTACTCTCCAGTCCCGTAATTTCACCCCACATGTCGAACTCTGACTTCGTTGCGAGCGCCAGCCAATCGTGACTTTCTTCGATGTTGTTGAGGGTTGAATCGAACTCGAGCTTGCGACCCACCATTTCGTCGAGATCGGCGCGTGCCAACGTATCCTCGACGCGTGGCAACCGTTGCGCGTAGGCTTCCTTGCGCGTCTCTAACATCGTGGCGTAGACCTCAACGCTCTCCTGCCATGCATTGAGGTTGCCGTACAGGTAATTCAGGTCACGGTAGTTCTTGAGACCCTCCTGGAACTTATGGGTTGCCAGCAAGTGAAACAGGTAGCGTGCTTCCGGGCCTTCGGGCAATTCGTCGAGACGCCAGTACCAACCGGTACTGTCCAGCGGATCGTCGTCGATGAATTCGTCAAAAAAACGACCGGATTCTATGTGTTGAATGGTCCGATCGAGACGATTGGTCTCTTCGTAATAAGCCTCAATCGCGTTCAAATAGTGATCGGCGGCCTGGCTGATCGAATCCAGCTGGGCCATCGCATACGGTATCGCCAACATGGATTCCTGCACCGCCGAGTCGAGCAGGTCACGACCTCGAAGTTCCATCCATGGCACCAAAGCGCGCCGGTAGCGGTTCATTTCGGCGTCTGCCCAACCGACGCCCAGCAACGCCTTGTTGGAAAACGGACCTTCAAGGCGCACGCGCTGCAGTGGCGCCTTCGCAGCTCGTGCCTGACCGTCCTGCAACAAGGCAAAGCCAAGCGCCAGATTCGCTTTGTCCCGCAACGAAGTGAGCTCTTCATTGAACGGATCCAATTGACCAAGGTCATCGAGCAGTCGTGCGGCCTCGTCAACGCGGCCAAGTCGGACCAGCGCGACGCCGACATTGAATTTCGCGTAGCTGGCCCATTCAGTCCGTCCCTTCCAGTTCATGAGCCTGGCAACTGCGGCGTCGTAGTTACCGGAAGCGATGAGAATTTGTGCCTCGAGCATCAACGCTTCGCGCTGCAGATTCTCGGGCAGTTCTCGCTCGATGTTGGCCAGCGCTTCCTGCGACTTGTCCAGATAACCACGCTGATACCAGATTTTAGCAAGAAAGAACCAGGTGCGGTCGCGAATGTCCGGATCGACGTTATCGGCTAACAGCCGCTCGAAAATCTCGGCCGCTTCAAGGTGATGACCGTACGACAGGTACATGCCGCCGAGCAGCAACTCTGCCTCGTCTGTGTGATTATCAAGCTGTTCGTGTTGTTTCGCGGCTAGCAGACGAACGATCGCGGGAAAGTAGTCTTCCTGGTAAAAATAGAACAGCACCTCGCCGTAGTGCGGGTCCTGCACGACGATCGGATCGCGACCGTCGTCTGCGGCCTCTACAGCACGCGTCGGCGCAACAAGCGCCAACAATAAACAGAGGCAACTAAGTAGTGAGCGACCTGATGGCAAAGATCACTCCCATTCCTTGACGACAAACTCGGGCTGTTGTTTCTTGACGCGGTCCGTAATTTCCAGCTCGAGGTATTTTGCACCGATGCCCTTGTCGATCGTCACCGTTGCGCCGCGACGGTAATCGCGCACATGCGGCCCCTTGCCGGTAAAAACAGCGATGACTTCGTGGTCGCCGGTCTTCAGGTTGGCCATGTGTACACGATGAACGCCACCACGAATCAGCGCGTCGGCTTCGCGTGCCGTGTATAGGTAGTTTGCTACTTCCTTGCCATCAATCTTGAGATTCACGGAGTCGAGTTCGAAGTACTCGCCGACATCCATGGAAATAAAGAAAGCAACCTGCGAGTTTGCCGGAAAAAGCAGCTCTTCTTCGAGCAGGAAGAGGTCTCGATTGAGATCCAGCACGTCTTTCTTCAGGGTTTGTACGTCCTGGTCCAGGCTACGAAATTGGTCACGCGAATCCGATTCGGCGGCGGCCGCGCTCATCGCCTCCGCCATAGCTGAATCCGCGTTCATTGGAGCCGCATCCTCCGCCGCGGCAGCAACGCAGTATGCGAGCGCCGCAGTTGCCAGCAGGCCGATAAGTGTTTTTGTCACAGGATTATTCTCTTAACAACGAGCGAATCTGGTCCAGGTATTTTTCTTCATACCCGGGTTTGTAGCCATGGTGCACATGACGCACCTTGCCTTCTCGATCAACAAGTACCGTTACTGGCATCGCCTCCACTTCATACAATTTGCTGACTTCCTTGCGAGCGTCGAACAAAACCGGGAATTTGACACCGAGTTCATCAATCATCTTCATCGCACGTCCAGAATCGTCGTCGATGTTTACGCCAAGCAGATTGAAACCCACGCGTTGGTAGCGCGCGTATAACTCATCGAGCAACGGCATTTCCTGACGGCAAGGCCCGCACCAGGTTGCCCAGAAGTTGATCATCACAACATCGCCGCGATACTCCGACAGTCTCAGGTTCTCGCCCGACGCGCTTTTCAGTGCGAAATCCGGCGCCTGCTGACCCTCCATGCCGGAAGATGCGAGGCTGATCGCCGCAACGAGGCAAAATACAAAACCAATGATCGAGTTTCTGACTGTCATCTTTCTATTCCTTGTATTGCAGGCCCGCTTCCATCCTTTGAAACGCGCTCCGGCCCTATTCAATCTCGAATGGTGACAGTCGGAGCGGCTTGGGGCCGTGATTATCGTCACAAATGCCCTGATTTCAAGAACATGATGACGCCGAGTATCTTGGGACAGGCGGCGGGGTGCAATCGCTACAGATTACGTTAAATCGCCATCCCGGCAAGCGTTTTATTTGGCGCGGAGTATTGTGTCCATGATAGGGGTATGCGGCTGAATTTAAAGCGAAGATACGTCGCCTTTCAGCGACATTTCGTGGCTCTTTGGCTTACTCGAAACTCTCCGCGGTGGGCTGCCTAAGGCCGTCCGAATAATAAACGCGGCCTTCGGAATCGATAACGATACTTTCGTAGTCCGGCAATGTGCCGATCAACGTGAGGCCCTGGTCGACGCCCATTACGAAAACCGAGGTGGATAACGCGTCGGTGATGACCGCGTCAGGACCGAATACCGTGGCGCTGTGAACACCGCTAGCGGGCGTACCGGTGCTGGGCTTGATGATATGGTGATAGCGAACACCATCCTCGTCAAAATACCGCTCATAGTCGCCCGAGGTGGAAATCGCTTCATTCGCAAGCGGCACGGAAATAGCCACCTGTCCGTCGTTTCTCGGATCCCGAATACCGACCATCCAGGGTCGGCCACGTCGATCGCCGAGCAGTCTCGAATCGCCGCCCGCCGTGACGATGGCATTTTGTACGCCGTGACGACGCAGAATGTCGACTCCACGTTCGACAACGTAACCTTTTGCGATGCCGCCGAGATTAATACGGACGCCTCGTTTCACGAAAGCGATGCTATTGGTCGCCTTGTCCAGTTGCACATAGCGGTAGTCGATGTTTCCTCGTTCCGCTTCGACGGTTTGCGAATCCGGCCTTTGCCGGGAGCGAAAATCATAATGTTGACCGACACTGTCAAAAGTAATATCGAAAGCGCCGAGCGTAAGAACCGATATGTCGAGGGAACGCTGAATCAGTTGAAACAACTCGTCACCCGCCGCCACCGGACCCTCGGCTGCGAGGCGATTAATCTTCGAGATTTCGCTGTCGTCTTTGTAGGTACTCATGAGGCGGTCGATACGAGCCGCTTCCTCAAAAACCTCGTCAAGCGCCTCCTGCCCTTGGTCGGCATCGTCGCTCCAGAGGTAGACACTGACTTCGGTGCCCATCAGAGGACGCGTATCACCCGCCCACTCAGCCTCTGCTGCGGCAAAGGGCCAGAGCAGCAGCATCGCTAGTCTTAGCTGAAGCCGGAGGTTATGCTTGGCGTATTGACCATGTAATAAGGAGCGGGACCGTGACTTCATTCCTGATTTTCCTGGGCGTAATTGCCGCGATCGTGTTCTGGGCGATCGGAATTTATAACCGCCTTGTCAACGAACGAAATCGCGTCAGAAACGCATTCGCGCAAATCGATGTGCAGCTGACCCGACGCCACGACCTTATTCCGAACCTGGTCGAAGCCGTCAAAGGGTATATCAAACACGAGCGCGAAACCCTGGAGGCCGTTGTTCAGGCTCGCAACAACGCCGTTTCAAGCCTGGATGCCGCCAAAGCAGACCCGGCAAATGCGGAAGCCATCAAGAAACTCGGCGCTTCCGAAGGAGCCCTGGGCAGCGCGCTCGGCCGTCTGTTTGCATTGTCCGAAGCTTATCCTGATCTCAAGGCGAATCAAAATATGATGCAGTTCCAGGAGGAACTCGCCAGCACCGAAAATAAGGTCGCTTTTTCGCGCCAGGCGTTTAACGACGCCGTTCTGGGCTATAACAACACGGCTCAGAACTTCCCCAACAACATGATCGCGAACACGTTCGACTTTGAGCTGGCCAGCTTCCTTGAGATCGAGGCTGAAGAGAAACGCGAAGTACCGGAAGTGTCCTTTACCTGATAATTAAGTGAATTTTTTTGACGCGCAGGACCGTGCACGCAAGGCGTCGCGACGTCTGATCGCAGCCTATGCGGTGGTCACACTGTTAATCGTGCTCGGCGTGACCGCTATCGTCGGCTTCGCGTTGTACACGTTTTCATCGTCAGGCTTTGATCTATCGAACGGTACTTTTGATCCCGAGCAGTCGCAGTTCGTCACAGGCAAGATTGTCAGCATCGCTGATTTTGTTGCCCAACACTCAGCGATACTTAGCATCACCGCGCTACTGACCTTGCTATTCATCCTTGGCTCCAGTCTTTTCAAGACCTCACTCCTCTCGTCGGGCGGCGGGCGAGTGGCAACCGACATGGGTGGCACGCTGGTGCCGGCGGACGTTCAGGATCCGCTGCGCCGACGACTGCGTAACGTCGTCGAGGAAATGGCGATCGCATCCGGCGTCCCGGTACCGGAAATTTACGTTCTCGAAGAAGAAAGCAGTATCAACGCGTTCGCCGCCGGCTTTACGCCCAGCGATGCCGCCGTTGCCGTCACACGCGGTACACTCGAATTACTCGATCGCGATGAACTTCAAGGCGTAATTGCACACGAGTTCAGTCACATTCTTAATGGCGACATGCGCCTGAACATCCGGTTGATGGGCATACTCTACGGAATCCTGGTGCTGGGGTTAATCGGCCGCCTGATCTTTCGCGGTGGCCATCACGCGAGCATTATTTCGAGTCGCCGCGACCGCGGCGCGCCCGTCATAGTGGTCATCGGCCTTGGATTGATCATTCTCGGTGGCATCGGCGTTTTCTTTGCACGAATCATCAAGGCCGGGGTGTCGCGGCAACGCGAATACCTAGCCGATGCGTCCGCCGTGCAGTTCACGCGGCAGAGCGGCGGCATCGCGGGTGCATTGAAGAAGATAGGCGGCTATAGCGCTGGCTCACTGATCAAATCGACCGACCCCGAAGAAGTCAGCCACATGCTGTTTGGAACAGGCGCCAGGTTTAGCAGCCTGTTCGCAACGCATCCGCCCCTGACTCAACGAATTCAGGCGCTGGATCCAAGTTTCAAGGCGTCTGATTTCCCAACCGTCGACCCGCGCCAGCAAAGGTCCGCGAGCCACGCCGAGGCGACACATCGCGGGCTTGCCGGTGATGTCACCTCGGCGCTCGCGGGTGGCGGCGCCGCCGTGCTGGCCGAATCCATCGCCGAGACGGTGGGGCAGCCGGACAGCGAGCATATCGAGTACGCTCAGCACTTGCGGCAATCGGTTCCGGAATCGTTGTATGCGGCAGCACATTCATCTGAGTTCGCATACCTTTTAACGATCGCCTTGGTCCTTGATAGAGACGGCGCGACGATCGATCGTCAGCTGTCTCTTGCACGCGATCAACTCGGCGTGAATCGTACGGAACTGTTGCGGCGTTACTACGACGAACTCGCAATGACAGGCGCTGAATACCATTTGCCATTACTTGCGATTGCGTTCCCGGCACTCAAGCTACGGCCAGCCCAGGAACTCAGTTATCTGGTGACCCTCACGACGCGGATGATCGAGATTGATGGCAAGATCGACTTCTACGAGTATTGTTTTTACCGCATTCTGATGAGCAGCCTGGGCCAGGCGATCGACCCCACCGGGCGCCGCACAGCAGTCCGCGCTCGACGCAGTGAACTGCGTTCCGCCGCCGTCAACCTGCTACGCGTGCTCGCGAGCTACGGACATGACACCGACGTAGAAGGTGAAGCCGCGTACCAGGCGGGCCGTGCGACGCTGCCGCCCTGGGCAGAAGCGTATGACTATCAATCCGATGACGGCTACACTGTCGCCGTCCTTGACCGTAGTCTCGACGTGTTGTTGGGGCTGAATAACAAGGGCAAGGAGACCTTGTTGCGCGCAATTAGTGCTACGGTCGCGCATGATGGCGAGCTCGCGGTCCGCGAAGCCACCCTGATCCGTGCTGTTTGCGCGACGCTCGACTACCCGCTGCCACCAATACTGGTGCATCGAACCATTCGTTGATGGTCCATGTGCGATAGCAGTTTCCGGCGCATGGTTTTGGCGTAGAATAGAACTTCTGAGCGATCTTCCTGTCGGACATCAACATGAACACTACCCGCCTTCTTGCAACGATTTCATTACTAGCCCTGGCCTTCACATCGATCTGTGACGCCGCCACGCGCGAAGAAAAACGTGTAGCTGATTCTGCGGATGTCCTTGATCAGTTGCTGCGAATCCCCGAGAAGACGATTCCGCCCGCTTTACTTTCGCGCGCATACGCCGTTGCGGTCATCCCCAACGTCATCAAAGCCGCATTCGGCCTTGGAGCACGACGTGGCAAGGGTATTCTCGTCGTGCGGCAAGATGATAATTCCTGGAGCAACCCTGCATTCGTGGCATTGACCGGCGGGAGCTTCGGCTGGCAGATCGGCGCCCAGTCCACGGATATCATCCTCGTATTCAAGACGCGCAAGGGCGTCGATGGCATCTCTAACGGCAAATTGACGCTCGGCGCTGACGCGTCGGTCGCGGCTGGACCGGTCGGCCGTCATACCGGCATCGCGACCGACATAATGTTCAAGGCTGAAGTCGTTTCGTATTCGCGCAGTCGTGGCTTGTTCGCCGGCGTCGCGTTAGAGGGCGCGGGCGTGACCATGGACAGAAAAGCCAACGCTGCGTTCTACAGTTCGACCAGCATGACGCCCGAAAAAATCTTTGTGAGTTCGCCGAACATTGCGCCAGATGTTGCGAACACGTTCGTGCAAATCCTGACCGCGCAGACCAGCCGTTTGCCCACCTCACCTGGCATGCAGGCCGGAACAGTATCTGCGAGCGAAGAACCCGCCAACGTGGTTACTTACGGAATGCCCGATGCCGCTGAGTCAGAGAATAACGATATCGAGTACGACCCGAACTACTAGCACACAAGGTAGCTAACCGCTTGAACGACCTGATTGGGAAGGTCCAGCAACTCGCCGAGTTGATTGGGCCGAACGTCTATCTTCAGGCTGCAATCATTGCGGCGATTTTTATATTCGCGGGCAAGATTGCGGACTGGGTGATCTCCGGAATCATCGGGCGAATTGCCAAGCGTTCGTCGAATAATTTCGACGATCAGCTCGTTAAGCTCGTGCATCGACCTGTGTTCCTGTCATTTGTCCTGCTGGGTCTTGGGCTTGCCGCACGCCGAATTGGCCTGCCCGACGTGCCGCTGTTCATGACGCTGGGCGTACTAAAAACCATCGCAATATTCGTGTGGTACAGCACGCTGAGTCGGCTGTTGGGACTGCTCGTGAACGCGGTCAGTCGCGATCGCGGCAGTAAGGTCGCGCAAACGGGCATGTTGTCGGTCGTGAACAACGCGATCAAGGTCATTCTCGTCGCGCTGACGGGTTATTTCATTTTTGTCGCATGGCAAATTGATGTAACGGCATGGCTCGCATCAGCCGGTATAGTCGGCCTGGCGCTCAGTTTCGCGGCCAAGGACACGCTTTCAAATCTTTTTGCCGGTGTATCGATCATCATGGATGCGCCTTACAAAACGGGCGACTATATTATTCTCGCTACGGGAGAGCGAGGTGTTGTTACCGACATCGGATTACGCAGCACTCGAATTCTGACGCGCGACGATATCGAAATCACAGTGCCGAACGGCATTATCGGTAATGGTAAAATCATCAATGAAGCAGGCGGGCCGTCCGCGCAGTACCGAATTCGGGTGGCCGTCGGCGTCGCGTACGGAAGCGATATTGATCACGTCATAGAAACGCTCGAAAACATCGCAGCCCGGAACACGGACATCCTGAAGACTCCGGCACCGCGCGTACGCTTTCGTGCGTTCGGAGACTCCAGCCTCGACTTCGAATTGCTCGGTTGGATTTCACGGCCCGTTGATCGCGGCCGTGTTAAGCATGAACTGAACTGCGCCGTTTACAAAGCTTTCAATGAGAGCAGCATCGAAATTCCGTTTCCGCAACGCGACCTACATGTACGGACGATGCCACAAGCGATCGACTAATCCTCGCCCTCTTCACTGCGACGACGTAGTTCGTCGCGAATCGACTCCAGATCGGACTCCGGTGACTCTGGTTCGGAATTTACGACAGGTGCATTGCCACCATCGATCGCCGGTTGGGCGTCGCCGTAGCTATCACTCGCAGGCACATTGTCGACGGCGTCCGGAACGACGGCCACGGGTACGTTGCCGTCAGGCAACGACTCACCCGATTCGAGATCGGTAGGAGGAGCAACACCAAACTGGGCCTGGTATTCGGCTTCTTCGCGCAAACGCTTTCCTTCGGCGGCACGCCGGCGAGCTTCAGCCGCCGCAGCCTGCGTACGACGCAGCGCGTCTCGCTTGCTCTCGGAACTCGCTTCGAGTGCGGCCGCTCGCGCCGCCTCTTCCTTGGCCTGGATACGTGCAACCGCCTGGCGCGCATTGACGCACTCACTGTCGTAGCGGGTCTTTGATCGATCCTGAGCACAGCGAATCATCGCCGCCTCGAGCAAAATCGGATTTTCGACGAATTCTGTCACGGACCGCGGCCGCGGCTCTTCGGCGCAAGCTGCCAGCATCGACAATCCGCAAAGCAACAATGTCAGGTGCTTCGTCATAGGTCGTAACCCGTCCAGAATCGGTGTTTAGTAAGAAATTCAGGGTACTGCGGCCACAATCATAGCAAAAATGTCAAATTGCCGGAGCCGCGCGAGTTCGCACTTTTTCGTGCGGAAATGGCTTTTATTCACGCTATAGTGACGCCGTGCTCATTACAAGGACGCAGACCATTGTCTGGATCGAGCCAGTTCAGCCTACTCGGCCAACGCCGCTTCGCGCCATTTTTCGCCACTCAGTTTCTGGGGGCCCTTAACGACAACATATTCCGCAATGGGATGGTCATTTTGATCACGTTTCAAGGCGTCCTCGTAGCCGGCATGGATCACACGCAGCTTGCGAATATCGCCGCCGGTCTGTTCATCCTGCCGTTTTTCCTGTTTTCAGCGACGGCCGGCCAGCTGGCTGACAAATTCGAAAAGTCGATGCTGATTCGGCGTATCAAGTTGCTAGAGATCGGCCTGATGCTGCTCGCGGCCTTCGCGCTGGTATCAGAGAGCTATTCCTTGTTACTTCTGGTGCTGTTTCTCATGGGCTGCCAGTCAACGATGTTTGGCCCCGTCAAGTACGCGTACCTGCCGCAACAACTGGCCGACAATGAACTGGTCGGCGGTAACGCGCTGGTTGAATCAGGAACGTATGTCGCGATCATCCTTGGCTTAATTGTCGGCGGCGTCGCGGTCTCTGCCGGATTTGCGGTTGGTCTGGGTATTAGCAATCAGTCAATTCTCGGTGCGTGCCTCATTGTCGTCGCGCTGACAGGATATGTAACGAGTCGGCAGATTCCGCAGACTAAAGCCGTCGATCCGATGCTCGACATTAACTGGAACGCCTGGCATGAAACCTGGCACATCGTGAGGTTCGCGCGTGAAGAACGCAGCGTATTCCTGTCGATACTGGGTATTTCCTGGTTTTGGTTTTTTGGATCGGCGATGACGATACAGATACCCGCGTACACACTCGATATCCTGAGTGGTAACGAGACGATTACGACAATACTGCTGGCGGCGTTCGCTGTCGGCGTCGGCATCGGCTCGCTGCTTTGTGAGCGAATGTCCGGCCACCGAATCGAACTCGGACTCGTGCCCTTTGGATCAATCGGGCTTAGCCTGTTCGCAATCGACTTGTACTTCGCGCAGCCAGCGGCGCACTTGCTCGCGGTCTCATCGATTGGCGAATTTCTCGGTCGTAGCGGAAGTTGGCGAATACTCGCCGATCTCGCGCTGCTTGGCGCCTTCGGTGGCTTTTACAGTGTGCCTTTGTACGCACTTATTCAGAAGCGGTCGAAGCGACAGCATTTGTCGCGCATCATCGCCGCCAACAACATCATTAATTCCCTGCTTATGGTGTGCGCGGCTCTGCTCTCGATTGTCGTGCTCAAGTCGGGTTTCTCTATTCCCGAGCTGTTCCTGATCATCGCAATACTCAACGCCGCCGTTGCAGTCTACATTTACTCACTGCTCCCAGAGTTCCTGATGCGATTCCTGGCCTGGCTGGTGACAAGTGTGGTCTACCGGATACGTCCAGCGGGTCTCGACAATATCCCGAGCCAGGGACCGGTCGTTGTTGTATGCAATCATGTCAGTTTCATGGATCCGATCATTCTCGGCGGTGCGGTCCGTCGGCCAATGCGATTCGTCATGTGGTACAAGATTTTTGAAATGCCGCTGCTGAAGTTTTTTTTCAAGACCGCCAAAGCAATTCCAATTGCTTCTGCAAAGGAGGACAAACAGCTAATGGACGAAGCCTTCGAGAAGGTCGACGCGGAGCTCGCGGCCGGAAACGTTGTTTGCATTTTTCCCGAGGGCGGAATTACCAGGGATGGTGAGGTGCAACGATTCCGCCTGGGGATCGAAAAGATCATTCAACGCCGAGCCGTACCTGTCGTCCCTGCCGCGCTTGGCCGTTTATGGGGAAGCTGGTTTAGTCGCAGGCAGACGGGTGGCATTCGCAAGATTCCAGGGCGTTTGTTCGCACGCGTACCTGTCACATTTGGCGAAGCGGTTCCCCCGTCCGAAGTGAGCGCCGAAAAACTCGAGCTGTTGGTGCGAACTATGCGAGGCGACGAGCGTTAGGCCGGCGGGTATAGGCAGGATAACGCTCAGGTCCCCGGAGAATCGATAACACCGCCGAGTCGACGCGACCATTCGCTAAGTAGTTCGTCCTTATTACCGAACAGCCCGGGATTGGAGGAGCCTCTGAGACCCAACTCAACGAGTTCAACAAAGTCGTTACGTATTGCCGGTACATAGACGCGATTTGCGGCTGCAGTGTCGGGGCTGCCATAGACCGCCCGCGCGCCCTGCAGCGCTTTGGGCCCAAACACACTGTCTTGCCAGGCCAGGCCCGCCGCGGATGAACTCGCCTGGTGCACCCAGCGCGAGGTTCGGAACAAAACGCGACTCCCGCCGCGGAGAAAAGTAACGTCCTGGACCGCCGACGGCAATTGCATGGCACCATCGGCCACGCGACCTTCATTCAGGATGAACTGGCTGGCGAGATTGTTCGCATCGACCAGGACCAGATACTCGCCGCGTGGCGAAGCTTCGAGCCAGCGGATCGGAGCGACGCCCTGCCACAGTTCAACGAGGTTCCAGGTACCGTCGGAGTCAGTGCTAAGCAGGCGCAACGATCCGCTGTCCCCCCCCACGTACAGTTGATCGCTTTTTGCGAAAGCCAAGCCGGCAGACGATTCACCGAGCTCAAACTCCGCCGTCATCTCGCCGTTATCCACGTTCAATAGCAAGACACGGTCGATAGTCAGAATGCCGAGCAGCGACGAGTCCGGGGAAAACGTCATCCGTGTTATCGGCGCGCCGGCGACCTGAGTCAGGCGCGGCAATGGCTCTCCGGTCGCCGTGCGCCAAACTCTCACCGAGTTATCCGATGCGGCACTCGCCGCCAGGGACCCGCTCGGGTTCAGCGTGATCGCACCTACGGCTGCATTGTGTCCGACAAAGCTAACGTCCTGACTGATAGCTTTGATTTCGTCAGGGTCGGCACCTGTTGGAATTACATGCACGTGACCATCCGGGTCACCGACGACAATTCCGGACGCGTCCGGCAGTGCCGCCAGGACTCTGTCCGCGGACGGATTCCAGACTTGATGTTCGCTGGCCGCGGCGGTATCGCTCTCCAACGGTGGTGTCGGGGCCTTCCAAAACCGCATCGTCACTAGCGGGTCGCCGCTCAAGACGGTTCTTTCGTCACCGCTGTACGCGAGGAAATCCGATGACGAGCCGTCGCCGCGCACTCCGATCGGCACACCAATAATGCGTCCGTCCTCGCTGCCATACATCTGAAATCCAATGTCCGGTCTACCCGCGAGGACGCTGCTCCCGGAAGGTGAGAATTTGAGCTGCCATCGACCTGACCCAAACTCCTCCAGGAGTGGCTGTTGCGGCCCGTCGATGTCCCAAATCGAGACGCCCGACTCGCCGTATATAACGCCCAGCGTACCGCCGCCGGCCGCTAGCTGAATAACACTTGGCTGTGCGGGCAAGTCAATCTGCGCGCGCAGTTCGCTACTTGAAAAGTCCCAGACTCGAACCGCGCGATCATAGTCGGCAACTGCAACCTGCGTCCCGGTCGCATCAATCGCGACAAGCGAGGGTACGCCGGCGACAGCAACTTGTGCGGTCCGCTCGCCCGTGTCGAGCGACCAGAGTTCCAGTTGCGATTCGAAATCGCTGCGGCGTTCGACAAAAAGCTGAGTGCCACCAGCTGTTAAGATTGCGCCTGTACTCGCGGCACCTATCGGTATGGACGCCACCCGATCACCCGACGACGTGTCCCACAGATTCACACTTTCCTGTGTTGCCGTCAGCAAGTGCTTTGCGCCCGCATCGAGCCCGATAAGCGTCTCGGCCTCATTGACCGCGATTGCGCGAAGTGGCTCGGCCAACGCGAGGTCCCAGATGCGCGCACTATCACTCTGCATGGCGCGGGCGACTGCGTAACGTCCACTCGCGTCGAACCAGATATTTTCGGTCTCGCGCTCGACCGGTTCCAGGATATTCAGACCACGCTGAAAGTCCTCAATAGTGCCTTGCGAGTTCAGCTTCAGGTTCCAGCCAACGAACTGGCCGGCAATACCCGGGTTCTCGTCGCGCACGCTGATCGACCATGTTCCGGCGAGCGATTCCCCGATCAGGTCGCGCAGTTGCTGCGGCGCAATTCGAATGTCCTCGCCGCTTGACGCGCGCTCGAGACCGGTCACTACTTCAATAGCTCGACCGGAAGGCGCGATCAACTTGATGCGCAGATCGGACATTCGGGCATGGCTGAGATTCAACGTCAGGCCGATGCGCTTGACGACCCCTTCGCGATCGACAATCACGCGACGCACTAGTGGCGCAACCTCAAGCGCTGTGACTGACCAGTCTTCGCGCTTCTGCAACTCTTGCGTTGCATACGACCACTGAGAAATTTGCGCTCCCGCGGCCGAAGTGAGCACCATGCTGGAGGGTTCGAACACCGTATGTGCGCCGCCAACGTTCGGCAAACTCGCAAGCAACAGTGGATAATCTTCACCAACCAAGTTGGCCGCCGTCTGCCGGCGCTGTGGCGTGGCCATTACCAGCGAACGCAAAGACGCGATCAGCGCATCGTCGCGCCGTTCCTCTCGTTTGGCAGCGCGAACCTCGCGATCCCAGAACTGCGCTTCCAGCGTGTCCGGCAGTCGACCCGCGCCTGGCAGCTCTGCAGTCAGGCCCGCAACGCGCATGATTTCGTATTCGTCGGCAGCGAGCAGGGCACGTTGTGTCAGGAAATTGCGATACAGGCTGTCCGCAATGTCCGCATGCCCTGGAAAAGAACGCAAATTTCGATGCGCATCGGTAGCCATTGCCATCTCGGCCGTTGGTGATGTCAGGATGTTTTGGTAAGGGCGAGGTAACCATTGCGTATACCAAAACGGAACCAAGGCCAATATCAGGAATGCACCGAAGACCATTGCCGGAACACGTAGGCGAATTGGGAGATTCTCGTTGGCCCAACGCGCGGTAAACACCCTTTCATAGAGCCTGTTGCGAACTTTTAAGTTGCCGTCGTCGTTGATTTCGACCAGACCGGCCGCCATCAGCCGGCGTTGCAATGGCGATCCAAGGTCTGCATTAACGACGATGCCCTTACGAATCTTGCCGTACAGGTTGAGCAGCGGCTCTTTGCGCTTTCCGCTGTTCACAATCACGCGATGGATGTGACTCATGTGCGGCTCGCTGTGCAAGGCTGCGCGTCCCGCCAGCTGCTGGGCGACGAGACGGTCGATGTCGGCCACTGTCTCGCCACCGACGTCTTCTCGGGCAATCGCTCGAGCCAGCTTCTGGCTGAGGTAGGGTTGCCCGCGTGTCCAGTAGAAAATTCGATCCAGCGCCAGGCGCGCTTCATCAGGACCCAGATTCAATTCGGTCAAAAACAAATCCAGCTCTTCACGCGAAAAATCGCCCAGTGAAATTGGCTGCGTGACATTGAATGGCGATAATTCCGCCTCCTCGATAAGGCTAACCGGGTCACACTCGCCAAGCAGGACGAATGACAGCCTGGAAAAATCGGGATCGGTAGTTCGCGCATTGTGCGCCGCTCGAATACTGGCCAGTAGCTGGTCGGCATGCCGGATTTCTTCGATGCATTGAATCTCGTCGACAAAGACGACGATGGGTTCCGGCACGAATTGCAGAATGACCTCAGAGTAGAAATCCAGCAGTCGCTGCCGGTTGCTCAATACGGACTTGTCCTGCCACCAGGCCAACAAGTCGTAACGTATTCGAAGTTGTCGCAAGAGCCGATACGCGACGTTGTAATACCAGCGCCCGGGATCTCCGCCACCGTCGCGGACCCCGATTTGTTCGAGATCGAGTATGGCGACTTTGCGACCATTGTTCTCAAGCCGGGCCGCAGTCGCCGCGATCAGGCTGGACTTGCCGCTGCGATCCGGTGCCAGCACATGCGCGTACTGTCCCGATATCACGGTGTCATACAACAGGTCGTCGGCTTTGCGGCGGATATAGCCCGCGCGAATCGCGTGCAGGGGCGTGCCGACACTAAAGAACTCGCCCGTCGAATCCAGTAAATCGCGTTCGTCATTCGATGCTTTGTCGGTGAAATCCCCGGCCATTACTGGCTCCGTAGCGGTACGCCTTTCTATTTTGTGCATTTCTTCGCCGTATCGCCAGCGCGAACTTCAGAATCTCGACACGCGTCACTGTATTCTTAGGCCTATGAACGATTCGCGCCTGCTTAAAAAGGACCTGTTTGGGGAAGTTTGGCTGCAAAATTCAGGCGGAGAAGCGGCCATTCTGCGTGATACCGGACCCGCCCGTTGGTGGGTCCGATGGCTCGCGCGCGCGCTCATGAGACGCGAAGCAGCCGGTCTGGCGGCGCTGGATGGCCTCGACGGCGTGCCAGCACTGATCGGCTACGATATGGACCGACTGACGCGCAGCTATGTTGCGGGGGCACCCATGCACGTTGGCCAACCGTCGGACAAGGCCTATTTCCTGAGCGCGGCGCGGCTATTGCGGCGCATGCACCGGGCCGGCGTCGTTCACAATGATCTGGCCAAAGAACCCAACCTGCTCGTGCGCGACGACGGCTCCGCTGCTTTCATCGACTTTCAGCTCGCATGGCACTCGACCGGCAGAGGTCGCCTGTTTCGAATCGCAGCGCGCGAGGATATCCGCCACCTGATCAAACACAAACGCACCTACGTGCCTGACGAACTTACGCGTCGCGAAGAGCACATTCTCGATACGCCATCCGGTTTATCACGAGTATGGATGGGACTGTTCAAGCCGGTTTACCTGTTTGTCACGCGGCGCCTGTTGCGCTGGTCGGATCGCGAAGGTGCAGGCGATCGGGGACAGCAGACATGACGCGCCAGCAGTGATCTCCTGTATACTCGCGTTGCTGTTTCCGATTGCAACATCAGAGGATTCTTTTCTTGGACTTTTACCATCAGCACAACCTGGTCGACCCTGGAACCGCGGGCCGCGAACGTAATCTTGGCATTCGCGTAACCCTGCCCGCCGGCGACACGCTCAGGAATGTTGTAGGTGACGACTGGGAGCGGCTGCATTGGTACGCTACCGAAAAAGAACGTAACGCGGCGTTCGAGCAAATGGCGATCAGGCACGGCTACTACCGGGACACTGACTCTCCCACGCAGATACTCGAAAAAGTTTCTCGCTGACGGGACACTAACGCGGTGGCTGGCCTATGAACAAATAGACGTTCGTCTGCCCTTGTTCCGCAAAACCGGCCGCGAGGTACACGGGACCAATAAAGGTATCAACGCCTGCAAATACGCTGCCATTCAGCATCATCGAGTCGAAGCTGATGTCAGAACGCGTTTGCCATACATTGCCAGCCTCAACAGAGGCTCCGAAATAAATCGGCGTGTCGAGAAAACCACCTGTCGTCTCGCCAATTCGCCGATAGTAGACGAGTTTCGCCAGCGCTGCATGCGGCCCGCTTATTTCACCCCGTTCCAGGCCTGACATTCGCAGAAAACCTCCAAGCGGGAAAAACTCCTGCACGCTATTGTCAGATTCCAGTGTGGTCGCGTAATTCAGCCCAAGTTGCAGCGTGCTCTTGCCGCGACTCCACGACGAGGCCACCTCTCCTTCGATCGTATCGAATTCGTTATCGGCGCCAAGACCTTGTCGACTCAGGTTCCAATGCAGGTCCGCACGAACACCACTGCGCGGAAACTGCGCGTCGTCCAGTGTGTCGAATCGCAGGGATGCGAACGCACCGCCCGTATCGAAATCGATATTGGGCAGCGCCGGATCGCCGACCTTGACACGCGCCTCGCCGACACCACGGTAGGCGCCGACACGAAACTCACCCACTGTCCCCAGCTCGCGCCCGAAATCCAGACCCGCCTCCGCCTCGGACACGCGCAAGCGGGCAACGGTTTCGTCCAAAGAGAAGACGTTGAGATTTGACTGGCCTGTCTCGATTCGCGGCGCCAAGAACCAGCGCGAATCGAAACTCAATGGCTGGTAGAACTCAGAAAACAGTTTTGGGTCCGTGCCCAGACGGAGGTCGCTGCGCCATTCGGCGCCCAGCTGGTTCAGCCCGGCGCGCGTCATGCGCGCCTCGAGATTGAAAGCCGTCGAACCCTCGAAGTCATCTTCCAGAGAAACTCCGAACTGCAGGAAATTCGGCCCCCAGCTCTTGGTGGTCGCACGATATTCGACGCCGGTCCGGCCATTCTCGTCCACGAGTCGGTAGCCGACATGCTCGTACAGCTGCAGTCCATAAAGCCTGTCCGCATTTGCGGCCAGCGTTTGCGGATCGATCGGATCGCCGGCTTTGACACTGAGTCGCGATTCAATGACGGCCGGCGCGAGTTTGCCGTCATGTACCACTCGAACAAACGCAAGCCGGTCGTTGCTCTCCAGGGTTGCGGTCCGACGCGCCTGGTAGAGGTCGTAGGTGGTCTCGTCGACAGCAATGGCACGAAGTTTGTCCGTTTGCGCCCGGGCCGCGGCCACGCCCGGTTCAATCGTATCGACAATATCGCCGAAGTTCGTCGATGCGTAGGTTCCCAGCTCCGGGCGAATCATTACATCAGGTGCGCCGAGACGGTCGATTTGCCGCAGCGTCTCTTTGCGGATCAGAATCGTCAGCATCTGCTCGGATATCGTCAACGCCGAACCCAACTCCTCGCGACTGTAGAGAGGAAACTCGACATCGACTGCGATGACGACGTCAACTCCCAATTGTTGCATCACGTCGATGGGCAGGTTGCCGATAATCCCGCCATCGACCAGCAATCGATCGTCGATGAGCACGGGTGCAAATACGCCTGGCACCGACATACTGGCGCGAATAGACGCTGCCAGGTCGCCCTTACTCATTACATAGGCTTCGCCGCGTTCGATATCCGAGGCGATGGCGCGGAACGGTATCGGCAAGTCATCAAAGTTATCGATATGCGCCGTATGAATCGTCAATTCACGCAACAATACATCGAGCTTTTGTCCCTGGATCACGCCTTTCGGAAGCACCAGGTCGGTGCCTCGCACACCGACTTCGAAATCGATCGGGAATTGGGCGTCGTCCTGCTTGCGCCTGAAACTCAAATCCTCGCGGCTGGGTTTGTCGGACAACGCCCCTGCCCAATCCAGTGACCCAACCAAGTCCTCCAATTCGGCGGCACTCTTACCGCTCGCATACAGGCCACCAACGATTGCGCCCATGCTCGTTCCGGCAATAACGTCAACCGGAATTCGCTGGCGCTCAAGTTCTTTCAACACGCCGATATGTGCTGCACCGCGGGCACCACCTCCGCCGAGCACCAGCCCGATACGCGGGCGGATAGGGTCGGTATGCACTTCGTCCGCTACCGACTGTGCGTTCGCGCCGTCCACCAGGAAAACGCACATCGTCAGTATTGCGCCAAGCAGTGGCTTGGCCGGGATGGTTTTCGTCATTGGGAAACTCTTTCGTCTACAGACTATTGTGTGAACGTGATTATAATGATCGCGCATAGCTGAGGGTAAAATGATCGGATTCAGACAGCCAGGGACGACGGCCAGCGTGCTGCTTGTCACATTGTGTATCGCGCCAGCTACCGTCGCACAGACTGAAACCTCGCCCAACCCTGCCACACACAACGAAATCGAAGAGCTTGTCGTGACCAGTCGTCGACGCGAGCAGCCCGTCGCAGAACACGCTGGCAACGTTACAAGGCTCGACTCTGACACCATAGCCGCGATCGGACACCAGCATGTCCACGAACTGATGACTCGTGTTGCAGGCGTGTGGCTGAGCCGGGGCAGCGGCCAGGAACACCTGACGGCAATTCGCTCGCCGGTACTCACCGGCGCCGGCTCCTGTGGCGGTTTCCTGTTTCTTGAAGACGGCATACCGATTCGTCCATCCGGTTTTTGCAACGTCAACCAAATGTTCGAGATGCAGACAGAGCAGGCGAGTAACATTGAGGTCATCCGCGGGCCCGGCAGTGCGCTGTACGGCTCCAATGCTCTGCACGGCATCGTTAACGTTCTGACTCCCGCCACCAGCGAGGCGCCCGATACGACGCTGGCGTTAGAGACTGGTTCCAACGAACTGCTGAGGGTTCGAGCACTCATGTCGGCTGGCACGGACACACCCGTTACGGCATCGCTCGTCGTCGCCGACGATGGCGGTTTTCGAGATGATTCCGGATATCGCCACGGAAAACTGCAACTCGCGACGCGTTGGAAACTTGCCACGGCAGACTTCACGATCGTATTCAGCGCAACCGACCTTGACCAGGAGACGGCAGGATTTATCTTCGGCGAAGACGCTTACAAGGATTCGAGCGTCAACAGAGGCAACGTCAATCCGGAAGCATTCCGTGATGCATCGAGCCAGCGCCTGTACGGCATCTGGCAACGTTCGACTGCGACGGTCGATATCGATATTCGTCCCTACGTGCGGCATTCGGACATGCGTTTTCTACAACACTTTTTGCCGGGCCAGCCACTCGGGGAAAATGGCCACGTCAGTGCGGGTGCGATTAGCGCTTTTTCGTTCGGTTCCGAAACTCACAGCTACGTCGCCGGCGTTGACGTCGAGTGGAGCGATATGTTCCTTCTGGAAACGCAAATCGGCCCAACGCTGGGCTCCGCCTTTCTCATCGAGACGCGGCCGACAGGAAAACATTATGATTTCGACGTACAGGGCCTGGGAATCGCCCCGTACCTGCAAGCCGACATCACAGTCGGCGATCGGCTGACGCTTGGTGCCGGCTTGCGTGTTGAGTACGTGCACTACGATTACGCCAACCGAATGCTCGACGGCAATACGCGCGACGACGGCAGTACCTGCGGCTTCGGTGGATGCCTCTACTCTCGTCCGGCGAGCCGCAGCGATACGTTCACCAACATTGTTCCAAAGTTCTCATTGAACTATCAATTTCATCCACATACCTCTTTTTTTGGCGTAGTCGCGCGAGGTTTTCGTGCGCCGCAGGCGACTGAACTCTACCGTCTGCAGAGCGGGCAGCAGATTGCCGATCTGGACTCAGAGAGTATTGACAGCATCGAAGCTGGAATACGCTGGGGCACTGAGCGCTGGTCCGGTGATGCCACGCTCTTCGCCATGCGAAAACGCGACAGCATCTTTCGCGATTCGGATGGCTTCAACGTCAGTGGCGCAGAGAGCGAACATCGGGGTGTGGAACTTGCCGTCGACTGGCAGATGACGACAAGTTTGCGGCTCGAAACAGACTTGAGTTTTGCACGTCACACGTATGATTTCGACAGCGTCGCCGCGCGAGGAGAGACGTTCACTTCGGGCAATGATATCGACAGCGCGCCGCGTTGGCTCGGCAGCGCCGAGTTGCTATTTGACCCCGACAACAATGCGTCGTTTTCGCTGCAATGGACGTCAATCGGAGATTATTACCTCGATGCTGAGAATCGCTTTCAGTACCCCGGCCACGAGCTTGTGAACCTGCGCGCAAGCATCGACTTGTCGCGACATTTTGGCGTGACCGCGCGATTCAATAACATACTCGACGAGGCAGTCGCGGATCGCGCCGACTACGCGTTCGACGACTATCGCTATTTTCCGGGTCGGGGCCGCGAGCTGTTTATAGAATTGCGTTATTTGCCGCAACCGGACCGAGAATAGCGCTAGGTCACGCGCAACGACTCGCTATGGTCGACGAGCTTCTCGAGCTGTTGCGACCTTTCGTCGGTATTCCACCCAAATTCATGAGCAGCAATGTCTGCGATCGCCGTATAGAGTGGCTCGCCCTGGTCCGCATCCAGGCCGACCATCATGCGGCGAAACACAATGTCGGTCAGCGACTTCGCGAACTCTTCCCGTATCGCGAATACGACTTCGGCCGCTAACACTTTGTCGTTGGCATCGATCGCTCGGGCCAGAAGCCCGTTGCTTGCACAGAGCTCGCAGATTCCCGTGGCGCGCCCACCGTATATGCTCATGATCCGAGCAACTCCCTGCTCCGATAATAATTGCAAGCCGCGGAGTCGCTCCTCGGCGTGCTCGAGACCCGACGCACCCGGTAACAATGTGTCGCGAGTACGGCACTTCGGAAGTTTGCTGTGCCGCAGGCGCGCAATGCGGTCGATCGTTTGTTCAGCGAGATTTCGATACGTCGTCAGTTTGCCGCCGATGATCGAAATAAGGCCCCGGGCGACCTTCTTATTCACTTTGATAATGTGACGGCGCGTAATGGCCGATTCGGGACCTTTCTCCTGAAACGGAAGCGGTCTGACACCGGCGTACGCGTAGTGGATATCGGCAACGGTCAGCTGGGCCGCCGGAAAAACACGGTTGGTTTCGGCCAACAGGTAGTCGACCTCCGCGCTACTCACCCGAATCTTGTCAAGGTCGTCGTCATAACGGATATCGGTTGTTCCAATCAAGTATTGGCCGTTCCAGGGAATGATGAAGAACGGCCTGCCATCCGCCGCCGCCTCGACATAAAACGCGTCTTTCGGCGCGCCGTCGAACCGGTGAACAATAATGTGACTGCCCTTTGTCCCGCCTATGTGTCGATCGGCCTGGGCCGGGGCGGTTTGCAGTACCTGATCGACCCACGGCCCGGCCGCATTGACGATGGAGTCAACGAGAACTTCGTGCTCGGCGTTGTCCGCACGATCCACATACACCAGCGAGCTGATGTCGCCATCTGTCGCCTTGATCTCCGTAACCTCGCAATGCGTTAACACTTCCGCGCCTGCCGACTTGGCGGCGATCAGGTTTTCAAGGACCAGCCGCTCGGCATACGGTACCTGCGCGTCGAAGTAACGCGCCGCGGCCTTGAGCCCAACGGCTTGCAGGCCGGGCTCGGCACTCTGAATCTCTTTTCTATTCAGCATTTCGTGTTTAGGCATAGTCTTGCTGATCGACATTAGGTCGTAGGCGATCATGCCCAGTCGAATGAGCAACGGACCGCGTCGCGCCCCCTTGAAAATCGGGATGCAGATGCGCAGGGGCTTCACGAGGTGCCGTGCCGTAAGGCGAAGATAACGGCGCTCGTGCAGCGACTCATAAACCAACGGAATTTCTCCGTATTCCAGATAACGCAGACCGCCGTGTATAAGGCGACTCGATATCCACGAACAGCCGGTGCACATATCCTCTTTGTCCAGGATAACAACGCTGAGACCGCGCAAAGCGGCGTCCCTCGCGATACCTGCGCCATTGATTCCCGCTCCGATGACCGCGACATCGAAATGTCGCCGCTCAGCCGACATCAGGGCCGCACCTGGCCACTGCCGCGCACGACGTATTTATAGCTGGTTAGTTGCTCGGCACCGACGGGCCCGCGCGCATGAATCCGCCCCGTAGCGATGCCAATTTCGGCACCCATGCCAAACTCGCCACCATCGGCGAACTGGGTCGAAGCATTCTGCATGACGATGGCACTATCGACCTCGCCAAGAAACTGGCCGGCGGCGTCATCGTTGTCGCTGATAATGCTCTCTGTATGCCCTGAACCATACTGTGCGATATGCGCGATAGCCTCGTCGATGTCAGCAACGACACGCATCGACACGACCGCGTCGAGATATTCGGTTGACCAGTCCTCGTCGGTAGCCTCAGCCACACCCGGGACCAGAGACGCCACTTCCGCGTCGCCACGAATCTCGCAACCGACGTCCTTTAATGCGCGAACGATGTCGGGCACGGTTCGGCGTGCGATATTGCGATCGACGAGCACAGTTTCGGCCGCCCCGCATATGCCGGTACGACGCATCTTCGCGTTAAGCACGATGTCGCGCGCCATTTCAGGATCGGCGTCCTCGTGCACGTAGACGTGGCAGATTCCCTCCAGATGGCCGATGACGGGAACGCGCGCTTCTTCCTGTACCCGCTTGATAAGGTTTTTGCCGCCACGCGGCACGACCACATCAACGCAATCAGCCATCGATGACAACAGGTAACCCACGGCGGCTCGATCAGTTGTCGGCACTACCTGTACCGCATCGGCATCGACGCCGGCCTCAGCCAAACCCGAATGCAAGCAGGCATAGATTGCCTGGCTTGAATGAAAGCTCTCGGAACCACCGCGGAGAATAACGGCGTTTCCGGACTTGACGCACAACGCCGCTGCGTCGGCTGTGACGTTCGGTCGGCTCTCATAAATGATGCCGATTACGCCGAGCGGCACAGACACACGCTGAATGCGCAGCCCGTTGGGACGATCCCACTCTGCGAGCACGCGGCCAACCGGGTCTGGCAACGCGATGACGCTTTCCATTCCAGTGGCCATCGCTTCTATACGTTCGGCATCGAGCATCAGCCTGTCCAGCATCGCCCCGCTCAAGCCGCGAGACGTCGCCGCGCGCATGTCCTGTGCGTTGGCTTTGATAATTTCGTCTTGCGCATTGCGGATTGCTTTGGCCGCCGCTGTTAGCGCCGCATTTCGCTGCGTGCCGTCCGTCATGGCGAGCGAACGCGCGGCGCGGCGCGCGGCGCGACCGATATCGTCCATCGTCGCAGCGATTGAGACCATTGATTTTTCGTTAGCTGTCACTGTCAAACAACACCATTTCATCCCGGTGGATCATCACTGAGCGGCCACGGTAGCCGAGCCGCTCTTCAATCTGCTCTGATTGGCACCCTCTGAGACGCAGCGCGTCACTATCTGAGTATTCTGTAAGCCCGCGACCGAGCTCTGTGCCGTCGGGACTGACGACGGTAACCACGTCCCCGCGTTTGAAATTCCCAGTGATTTCAATAACTCCTACAGGTAGCAGGCTATTGCCGTTCTGCAAGGCCTTGGCCGCACCCTGATCGATACGAATCTCACCGCGCACCTCCAGTACGCCGGCAAGCCACTGCTTGCGAGCCGTTGCTGGCGTGCCTTCGGCGCGAAACACAGTGCAGCGAGCGTCACTCGACAGAGCACGTAACGGGTGGCCGATAACGCCGCTGGCGATGATCGTCGAACATCCGGCATGGGTTGCAATACGAGCCGCCTGAACCTTGGTTGCCATACCGCCGCTGCCTATGTCCGATCGCGTCTCGCCAGCCATGGCGAGCATTTCCCGACTGATGTTTCGCACCTCAGGAATATGCTCGGCATCCGGGTTGCTGCCCGGATCCGCGGTATAAAAGCCATCGACGTCGGACAGCAGAATCAATGCGTCTGCCATCACCAGCTGTGCGACCCTCGCCGCGAGACGGTCGTTGTCACCGTAACGAATCTCCTCGGTGGCGACGGTATCGTTCTCATTGGCGATGGGAATCACGGACCGATCGAGCAGGCGCCCAAGGGTGCCACGCGCATTAAGAAAACGGCGACGATTCTCGGTATCGTCGGGTGTCAGCAGAATCTGCGCTGCCGAAATGCCGTGTTTGCCGAGCGCTTCCTGGTACGCGTGAACGAGTTGCACCTGCCCTGCCGCTGCGGCTGCCTGCAGGTCCTCGAGGCGTGCGCGTTTCTTGTTGATGCCCAAAACACCGCTACCGATCGCGATAGCACCCGAAGAGACAATGAGGATTTCGTGGCCGTCTTCTTGCAGATGAGCGATATCGTCGGCAAGCGTCTCGAGCCAGTTACGGTTCAGCCGACCGGACTCGTCGACCAGCAACGATGAGCCGACTTTGACAACCAGCCGCCGGTATTCGGAAAGCGCCAGCTTGGCCATTGCCTAGCCGACGAGCAGGTGTTGCCGATCGAAGGACGTCAAAGTAACCTCGCCTTTCGACACGGCCACCGTGCCGCTGCGGGCGACGGCGGAAATCTCGCCGACCTTGGCCGCCTCTTCGACAAATTCGTCAACCTCGCGGACTCTGCCTGTCAGTTGCAGCGTGCAACTGACCTGCGCTTCATCGAGCATTTCCGCGCCCAGGCGTTTCGCGAGCGACATGGCTTTCACCAGCCCGCCGGTTCCCAGTTTGATTTTCACGATTGCGAGCTCGCGCTCGAAATGCTCGCCCAGGGTCATGTCATGAATATTGATAACATCGACGAGTTTTGCGAGTTGCGCGTTGAGTTGCGTAATGGCCGCATCCGACCCCGTAACGACGAGTGTTACCCGTGATACACGGGGGTCATACGTAGGGGCAACATTGAGGGTCTCGATGTTGTAGCCCCGCGACGAAAACATGCCGGTCATTCGCGTCAAAGCGCCGACCTCGTTTTGCAGGAGGACTGAGATTGCGTGTCGCATAGGGTGCCTGTCCTGGCCGAAGCGATGAATTACGTTTGAAACCAATCGGCCTTTATCAACGGCGGATGGTGGCGCAGAATCTCCAGTATTGCAATGCCACAAAATATAGTAAACACTCGCGAAAAATCCGTAACTTACAGGCCCGGATGCCAGAAAGATGAGTGACCAAGCAAACACCGCCGCCCGCAGCGAGCATCCGCTCGCGGGTCGCCGTATGAGCGGCGCGGATACGGTTGTGCAGGTGATAGCCGACGAAGGCGTGAATACAATCTTCGGTTACAGCGGTGGCGCCATTCTGCCAATCTATGATGCGGTGTTTCGATACAACGATCAGCACTCGCAGCCGGATGGCAGCTCATCCATGCCACTCATCGTGCCGGCTAACGAGCAAGGCGCCGGCTTTATGGCGGCGGGCTACGCGCGTGCCAGCGGCAACGTTGGTGTCGTCATGGTGACGTCCGGGCCCGGTGCGACGAACACGGTGACGCCGGTCCGCGACAGCATGGCAGACTCAGTGCCGCTGGTCGTTGTCTGCGGCCAGGTGCCACTGGCTGCCATCGGCACCGATGCTTTCCAGGAAGCGCCAGTCTCGGCAATTATGGGCGCCGTCGCCAAGCACGTGTTTCTCGTTACTGACCCGGAGCTGCTCGAAGACACGATGCGCAGCGCGTTTGAACTGGCACGCACAGGGCGCCCGGGGCCGGTTGTCATCGACATTCCAAAAGACATCCAGAATTGGCGCGGTACTTTTAAAGGTCGGGGCACACTGCCACTGCATGGCTATCGACGCCGGCTTGCCAAAGTCGAAGAAAACATACTCAGCGACGAGGCCTGCGAACGTTTCTTTATGATGCTGTCCGAATCGGAACGTCCGCTGATCTATGCCGGCGGCGGCGTTATCAACGCCAATGCCACCAAAGCCATGCGGCGGCTCGCCAACGAATACGGCATTCCGGTTACGACAACGCTGATGGCACTGGGTGCCAGTGACACGACGCATCCGCTGGCAATGCATATGCTCGGAATGCACGGCATTGCGTCGGCCAACTACGCCGTCGAGGACTGCGATTTTCTGATTGCGATCGGCGCTCGATTTGACGACCGCGTTGCCGGCAATCCGGGACAATTCGCGCCCAATGCAAAGAACATCGCTCACTTCGATGTCGACTTCGCCGAGGTCGGTAAGGTCAAGCGCGTCAATTGGCATCATGTCGGCATGTTGGATCGCGATCTCATTGACATGCTGGCCTACGGTCGGCGAATCGGTTTCGAGAAAACTTTCGACGTCTGGCACGATGAAATAGCGGCGCTGAAAAGTGAGTACGCGCTGAACTACGATCGCGATTCCGATCTGATCCAACCCTATGCCGTTATTGAAGAAATCAACAAGCACTCCAAAGGCGAGGCAATTATTTCCACGGGCGTCGGCCAGCATCAGATGTGGGCGGCCCAGTACTTTGATTTCCGCGAACCGAGACTATGGCTCACGTCTGGCAGCATGGGCACGATGGGATTTGGCTTGCCCGCAGCGATCGGCGCACAGTTTGCACGACCCGACCGTACAGTGATCGATATCGACGGCGACGGCAGCATTCGTATGAATATCGGCGAACTCGAAACCGCGACAACCTACAATCAGCCCGTCAAGGTCATCGTTCTCAATAACTATGGCGACGGCATGGTGCGCCAGTGGCAAAAACTTTATTTTGGCGGCCGTATGTCTGGAAGTGACAAGTCACTGCACAATAAGGACTTCGTCAAAGCCGCTGAAGCGGACGGCTTCAAGTTCTCGAAGCGCCTGGATAAGAAGGAAGATTTAGCAAGCATTATCAAGGACTTCATGGCGTTCGATGGCCCGGCGTTCCTGGAAGTCATCATCGACCGCGACGCCGGCGTTTACCCTATGGTTGGACCCGGACTCGGTTACGACAGCATGATCACAGGCGATCACATAAAGAGCCGCGAAAAACCCGGCGACGATGCGCCGGGACCCAGCGAGATGTTCTAGAATAGGGCCCTCTTCTGCGGGGGTTGGTCATGCCGACGCTGACAGGCCGGAATACACGAACGCTTACGGGGTACGCGGTAACACTGCTTGAGTATCCGCGCTGGGTTATCGAACGCAAAGTCGACTTCACCGATTGCCATTTGAGCGGTGGCTTCGCCGAGGGCGACGAGCAATGCACCTCCTGTAGTTTTGGCCAGGCCTGCTGCTGGCTGAACAAAAACCGTGCACTCCCGTCACCGAATACGCCTTTGGCTGAACTCCTTGCTGCCCTCACTACGGCCGTCGAGTTTCTGCGCTCTTTGACGCGCGAAAACGACGCTCATCCTGACGACTGCGAGTGCGATACCTGTCTCTGGCTGCACGAAGCCGCGAGTTTTCTTCGCACACATCGTCGCCGCGTCTAGCTCGATGCAACAGGGCTGATCGGCTCCGATAGGCTATCATCGGAGCAAGTGACGATCTGACGGACTATTGATCATGACCAATGTATCTTTGAAGGGCAGTTGTCTTTGTGGCTCAGTCAGCTACGAGATAACGGGCGACGCCGGACAATTCTGGCACTGTCACTGTGAGCGGTGCCGCAAAGCGACCGGAACCGGGCACGCGAGCAACATCCTGATGACGCCTGACAGCGTCAAATGGACGTCCGGCAATGATCTTCTGAACTATTACAAAGTACCTGAGGCGAAACGCTTTGCGACGGTTTTTTGCAGTGTGTGCGGTAGTCTCATGCCCCGCGTCGCGCCTGACGAGAGCTTCGCGATGGTGCCCGCGGGAACACTGGACAATGACCCGGGTGTGCGGCCGCAGGGACGCATTTTCCAGGATTCGAGGGCGCCCTGGTCCTGCGACACCGGTGAACTCGCCTGCCACGAGACATCCCCGAGCCGTGACTAGGACGCGCGTAAGCGACCGATTTTACTCTGTTTTCCTATTCTCCATGAGTCCGGTATTATGTGAACCGGCGCAAGGAAATCTGGCGCAGTATCGGCGAGATTGGTAGCGAGACCCACTACGATCAATAAATCATGTTGATTACGCCAAACAGAGACAATCTGAACAAGATCGTAATCGTCAACCCCAAGGGCGGTTGCGGCAAATCCACTATCGCCACCAATCTCGCCGCCCACTATGCGCAGGTGGGCCCAACGCCCGCGGTGATGGATTTCGACCCACAGGGATCGAGCATGGCCTGGCTGGCACGTCGGCCACGGGATGTCCCGGAAATTCACGGCATCGCTGCTTTCAAGAACTCCATGCAGGCAACGCGCAGCTGGCAGTTACGCGTGCCAAGTGAAACGGTCAATTTGCTCGTAGATTCGCCTGGCAGTGTGGGCCACGACGATCTCCGCGAACTCACGCGAGACTCCACTTCGATCCTGGTTCCGGTATTGCCATCGTCAATGGACATTCACGCCGCCTCCAGGTGCATTGCCGACCTCTTGCTTGTCGCCAAAGTGGATCGCCGCGATCGCAAGCTCGCCGTCGTCGCCAACCGCACGCGCAAGAATACCAAGAGTTTTGCGAAGCTAATGCGCTTCCTGGATTCGCTCGGCATCCCGATTATTGCAGTCCTGCGCGACAGCCAGAATTTCGTACATGCTGCCGAAAATGGTCTCGGACTTTGCGAGATGCAGCCGTCGCGCGTCAAACCGGATATCGAGCAAATTGAGAAAATCGTGCGCTGGCTCGATGCCTGGCCACAACGCCGTCGCGAATCGACGTCTGCGACATCGATACATCGCCAGCCACTGGCGAAACGCTCGATTTTGCGCCATCCGCAATTCGGCTCAGCCTGACGCGGAGCTCTGAATTTCGGCGAATAGCTCGCCGTCGACGTTGCCCCCGCTGAGCACCACCACAGTCGTTTTGCCCTCGGTGTCAATCTTGCCCGACAAGACCGCCGCCAATGCAACGGCACCGCCCGGTTCGATGACGAGCTTAAGATTACGAAACGCAAATCGCATCGCTTCCCTGACCTCTTCGTCGCTCACACTGAGACCTGCGCCAAATAGTCGGCGACCAATCTCGAACGTCAGCTCACCAGGCGTGTGTGCCTGCAATGCATCGCAAATGGAGCGAGCCGTGCTTTCGACGTGAACGCGCGCGCCGAGTTCGAGCGACCGCGCCGTGTCGTCAAAAGCCTGTGGTTCAACCGTATGCACAGATACATCCGGCAAGCGGTCCTTTAGCGCAATTGCGCTGCCCGAGGCCAGGCCGCCGCCACCGCAGCAAATCAGCACCTGGTCCGCTGGCAGGCCCATCGCAATGGACTGTTCTGCGATTTCGAGACCAACCGTGCCCTGTCCGGCGATGATGAGTTCGTGGTCGTAGGACGGCACCACCTCGGCATCGTGTTCGGCCGCGATGGCACGCGCGATGGCCTCACGATCTCCGCTGTAGCGGTCGTACGTAATCACTTCGCCACCCAGGCTCCGCGTATTCGAGAGCTTCGCCCGCGGCGCGTCTTCGGGCATGACAATTGTTGTCGGCACGCCCAGCATGCGGCCTGCTGCGGCAACGCCCTGCGCATGGTTTCCGGATGACCAGGCGACGACGCCACGCTTCGCCTCCGCGTCGGTCAACTGGCTCAGGAAATTGTAAGCACCGCGAATCTTGAATGACCCGGTAACCTGCAGACACTCAGGCTTGAGCAACACGATACCGCCGGCGACCTGGTCCAACTCGAAGTTTCGAAGCAACGGCGTTCTCACGCTGATCCCCGACAGTCGCCTAGCGGCGGCCTCGACATCCCGAATATCGGTCACTCGAGGTTGTCCCTCGTCAGCCTGTCGATCTTCGCCGCGCAGATGAAATCGTTATCGGATAAACCGCTGATCGCATGCGTCGTGTAGCTGACCGCGCACGAGCCATAACTGACCGTAAGTACCGGATGGTGCCCTTCGCTTATCGCGATCCATGCAACGGCATTCGCAAAGGCAATTGTCCGGCCATAGGCCGGAAATTCGAAGTCGCGCGAGATCTCCAGTCCATCGTCACTCAGCTTCCAGTCGTCGTGCAAGGCAACAAGTAACTCCCTGCTCTGCTCCGCACTTAGCGGTTCCACGCCGCCCTCGCAGGGTTTGCAGTGTTTGTTGGCAAGCTTGTCAGACATTGAACTCTCCTGGTCGACCAAATCCTAGCTTATACGAAACACGGCGACGACATGTGGCCGGCAAAACAAAAACGGCCGACCCTTGCGGGTCGGCCAGGCGGAGACTCAAGGTGAGTCGCAGGGAAGCTTATTCGGGAATCGAAGCCAGTGATGGGACGTCGCTTATGAACAACTTGACACTGACGCGGCGCTCGAGCGCATAACTGTCAGTGCTAGCGTCCTGCGCCACCGACTCGCCGTGCGCGGATATCTTGATTCGTGTCGGGTGTACACCCGCGGCAACGAATTGCTCACGCACGAACTCAACGCGCTTTTCCGACAGTTCGAAATTGTATTTTTCATCGCCGCGCTCATCGGCGAAGCCGTCCAGTTGAACATGAATATCGGGCATCGACGCCAGAGTCACGGCCAGTTGCGCGAGGCGGTCACCGGTCGTGTCCGTGAGAGCCGCTTCATCTGTCCTGAAAAGCAGGTCCATGGCGATACCAGCCTGCATCAGGCTCAGCAGTTCGGGGCGCGACACTTCGTGCAAGCGCTCGATTTCGCCACTGAGTTCATTAACATTGTCTTCCAGGCTCGTAACCGTCGTACGAGAACTGACCAGTGAGTCCTCGAGACTGTCCAACTGATCGTTCTTGCTATCGATCGTATCGCCGAGCTTGGCACCAATCGCGGCACCGATGATGAAACCGACCGGGCCGCCGGCGAGAGCACCGATCACAGCACCCGAGCCAACGCCGATCGCTTCGCCCTTCGATGATTGTCCCGGCGATGACGTTCTCCCAGCGTATGCCTGGGGAGTAATCAGCAACACCGTCAGCGTGGCAATGATTGTTGCGGTAATGATGTTTCGCATGTGTATGTCCTCTTTCTTGCAATGCCACCAATGCGGCCTGCTTCTTGAGTTCATTACACGGCGAAATACGGTTCGGGAAAGGCCGCTATCGTGGAAAGAGACTGATCAATTGTGGCGAAAGATGGCAGCCACACCTGTCACCCGATCAACGATTCTCGTCGGTCAGCGCGACGAACGTCCCGCCATTCCTTTCGCACAAGACACGCATCAGCGTCGCGAAGCGAATAGCGGTCGCGGGTATCTGCCCACCCTTGCGAAAACCGCGCGGGAATCCGACGCCATGCAGTCGCACCCGTCGTTTACCGTCGGCGCCTGCACGATTGAGTCGATCGATCGTGGCGACGACGGCGTCGATTGATGAATTGCCCTGAAAATCATCGCCGAAAACATAGACGCTGACCTTCTTGTCCACAGCCCAGAATTGGGTAATGGCTTCCTGGATGCCGTCGACGGGATCACTGTCGCTGGTCGCATTCCAGGATCGCATTCGGTTTATGATCGCCTGACGACGTCCCGGTGAATCAGGAATCCAACGCGCGACATAGTCCTGGAACATGTAGCGGCCGTCGTCGTTCATGATCTGAATGCCCTTGACGGTTGGGTAAGCTTCCAGTGTCTCTCGCACCTTGCTCTGTGCCAATCCCCAGTTGTAATTCTGCATGCTGGGCGATGTATCAATAACGAAAATGATGTACTCGCTGTCGACGGGAATACCTGCGACCGCGTCTTCGTCAGGGCGTCGATAATACGGCTGGAGGCGCCTCATCTCTTCGGTCAGGCGCTGTTTCGCGGCTTGCATTTCACCTTCATCGATCGTCTCTTCCTCGTCGAGCTTGCTGGCCTGGTATTGTCCGCGCACCTTGTTTAGATCACCGGATAGCTCTGCCAGGTGCAATTGTGTCGACGCCGCGTCTTCGCTGACTTTTTTGAGTTCCCGATCGAGGATCGTCGATTCGCCGCGGATCTGGAACAGCTCCTCCTGCAGCAATGCAATCAGTTTCTCGAGATTGGTTTCCGCTTCTTCGATGACAACGGGTTCGTAAATCTTGCTGAGCACCAGCAACAGAATAATGGCGCCGAAACCACAGCAGATACAGTCAAGAAATGACAAGCTGAATGCTTCAATGTTTCGTTTACGACGCATCGTCATGGTTCTCCGCTACGGCCAGTCTCTGCTAACGCTCACAAACGATCCGCCGCTGGTCAGTGCCAGCGACCAGAACGAGATCGGCGCGTTAAGGTCGCCTTCCATGGGGTACAGCAGGATATTGACCGGCACACCCGAGGGCAGCTGTCGAACGGCGCTCGAAAATATGTTGCCGCGTTCACCGCTGCTGACTACCGACTTGCTGGTGGTCGCAGCATCCATGGTCGGCATGCCGTCAGCCAACAGGATGATATTGTCCGGTCGCGGCGTCAACTCCTTGGCGATTTTGAATGCCGCATGCATATTAGTGCCATTCTTCGGCACCGTACGCCGCAGTACGCGTACTGCTTCATTGAGTTGTGTATCGTCTTCGGCTTTCAACCAGATGCCCTCTGTACCCTGGATGACCGGCTCCGCCTCGTTATTGAACATGTAGATCTGATACTCACTGCCCTGCGCGAACTGCGACGTCAGCCAATCGACGCTGGCAACGACCTGACGCCATTTACGCGATCGGAGTTGCTCGGACTCTGGCAGGTTCCGACGCCTGATAATGTTAACGAGCTTGTCGCTGAGCATACTTGCCGACCGATCGACCAACACCAGGGTGCGCGCACCACCGAGTTTCAGACCGGTCAGGTATTGCCGATCTCCCTCACCCTTGAACGTACGAATCTGTTCGCCGGCCGCATCCTGTTGCTTCTTTAGAGCCAGCAAGCGCTTGATTTCCTCGTCCAGCGATTTGATATCCGACTGGAGCTTCTCGACCCTTTCTATCTTCGCCAGCGTGTCATTGTCGTATTTGTCGAGTTCCGCCTGCAATTCCTGAATCAACGCAATGATCTGCGCGATCTGGTTGTCGGCGTCCTCCATTTCCGTTTCGAGCTTTTGTTTCGTGTTGCGCGCCAGGGCCAGGTTCTTGCGCCCCTCCAGCACTTCAATTTCGAGGCGATTGGTTTCGGCCATCAATGGTGTTGTATCCGTATCCGTTGTGGCATTCACATGTGAGTTGATGATCATGAAAAACAGAATCACGGCGCCGAATCCACAACTCATGCAGTCGAGAAACGACATGCTGAAAATTTCCGTGGGCCTGCGTTTACGCGCCATGTCGATCTTCCGCCGTAATCAGTCGCAATTCGAAACCGGGCGTACCCAGGCGAATAAGATCGCCCGCCTGCAACACTGCCGAGCCATCGATGCGGTGCCCGTTCAGAAAAGTCCCGTAGCGGCTGTAGTCGGTCACGACACACTGGCCATTTTCCTGGCCGACAACGCAATGACGACGAGATACGCCGGGCATCTCCTGCTCAAGATCCAGCCAGCACTCACCCTCTGCAGGTTGAGTCCCCAGCACAAGAGGACGGCCAACCACCGAATGCGCGTGGTTACCAAACAAAAGGTGCGTCGGCTGGCCACCGCGGCTCGCCGCATCGCTGGCGTGCACTTCGACTGCCGCCTGGTCCCAGGGCAGGTGCCGCGCCAGCGTCAGACCACCGCTGCGATTGCTTTCCCGGCAGCGCGCCAACAAACCGCGCGCAGTCGCGCCCGGCTCCAACAAAAAGACCTCCCCGCCGACCCGGGTCTTCAGTGTCTCGGCAAGCCCTGGCATGATTGCTGCCCGATCGGACAACTGAATCGCGGGCGTCTCCTCGGCCCGATACAAGGCCCGCAGATTGCTCACGATGCTCTGGTATACGGGCGCTGCCGCCGCAACCAGTTCAAGCGACTCAATCTCGGCCTGATGGGCGATGCCACGGTATTCAACCTGCATGGGTATCGTGTCCGTGCTCGAGGCGACAGATAGCCAATTCAGTATGTTGTTTTGCAGCACCTGTTCCGTTTCCGCGGTGTGTAGCGGATCAAAGCGCGATTGCTGCACAAAGGCCTCGGCGATAATGCGCAGCCAGTTGTCATAGAGATTCAAAAGCCCGCAATCGTCGACCACTGCCGAGCGCTCTACCTGAACCTGGCCGTCCTGCATCAATCGCGTAAGCGTTGCCGCATGCAGACTAAGGTCGATATGCACTGGCACCCCATGTGCATAGTGCCGGCGCGTTGCTGCAACCGCCGCGTCGACCATGGCAATAACCGGAATTTCGAGCTCCGACGCGATACCGAGAAACAGACCGAGGTTGTCATTATTCATATACGCCGGTACTGCGATCGCAAGGCGATCGCCAGGTTGTGCAACTCGTTGCCAGATATTCTCGAGTTGCTGACTGACGAGATCCGCTGTACTCATATGCTGAAAACGTGGATCGGCCAGAGGCGCAGTTCCTAAATCGGACCAGTAGTGATTTTGAATTCGGCGGGGTTTCAGGCTGGCACTCGAATAGGCCTTGCTACCCGTGGTCAGGTGGTCTTCGTCAAGCAGCGCGAACCCCGGCTCACGATAGAGAATGCGCTCATCGTTACTAACCAGTATGGCCGCGTCATTCAAATGTGCTGCGAGTATGCCCACCGTTGTGCTCGTCCGTACCTAGTCCGCCTTCATATGGCGAATGACTTTGTCATCGCAATAGGCTTCACTGTCGAAAACCAGGCGTTCCTGCATAAGCTGCAACTGATGCACCAGGAACATCAGAAATATGCTGATGAGCAATGCAATGAACGTCGAATTGAAGGCCACGCCCAGACTTTGGGTGACGCCAGCGATATCGCCCTGCACGGCTTTGTCAGCCTGCGCCAGCGCCTCACCGATACCGCGTACGGTACCAATAAATCCGATCGACGGTATTGCCCAGGAAATATAGCGAATCATCGAGAGCTCAGACTCTAGTCTGTCGGCCTCCGATTCACAGATCGTATGAGTACTCGTCGCGACGTCCTGAATGTTACGCGTCGAACTAAAACGGCGCAGCGCGTTCAACAAAGCCCTTGGCAGAAGCATTCGTCGACGGTCCTCGGGTAACGCCTGCACCTGGCGTGCAAATTCGCGCGTGTCCTCTGGAAGTATTCGCATGCCCTCCGCGACCGGTACCAGATCAACCTCAAGTAAACGCCGCTCGCCATTCACCTTGACGGTCTTGTACGTCATGATCGCGAGGGCCCAGAACATGAGGATAAAACAGGCTTCTTGCTCAAAGTCCTTCACCAGCACCCAGACGCTGCGCTCGCGAACGAAATCCGGATCGGCTGCCGCCATCATAGTCTGCTCCTCGATCACCTCGGCGGCATTCGGACGCACGACGGAAACGTAAAAGGCGTGTACGACTATGATCGCAATAATCAGCGCAAATAGTTGAAAAACGAACTCGACCGGGATGTTTTTCTTATTCATGAAATCAAACCTGACTGTGATTCAAATGTCCGTCGGAAAAGGGATAGACTGCCCGAATTTGACGTCTTCGCTCGGAATGAACGTGTCCTCATCCTCTTCCGCGTACAGCCCGTCGTCATCCTCTTGATCGTCGACCGCCTCATCCGCCGAGGGGTCAGCCGACTCCGGTGTCTCTGTCTTGCTGGCGTCTGTCGAATCTACATCGTCGGCTTCCTGCGCCCAGACGGGCAATGCCAGTAGCAGCAATAACAGCAACAAAAACCATCGATGCATCTCAGGTCTCCTTCAGGTCAGCTACAAGCTTGGACAACGTTAGCCGAAGATTGTCTCATGAAATATTAATCGGCATACCGCGCAATTCGAAAACCGATATCCGGGCGCGGCGTTGCGCTGTAGTCACGATAGCTGAGGCGCAATTCCGTGACCCCGGCATGACGCCAGCTCGAGCCGCGCACAACGTGGCTCTTGCCGCGTTCCGGTCCAACCGGATCGACGACCGGCGTGGTAACGCCCGGCGTCGGGACCGTGTAAAAGTCGTTCACCCACTCCGCCACGTTGCCGGCTGCATCATAAATACCGAGCGCGTTCGGCTTGAATTTGCCGACCGGAGCACTCGATGTGAAGCCATCATCGTAAGCCGGCAGGATCGACGGCACCAGTTCCCGGGCGGTACGGTCGGCTAGATTACCGACACCTTCCGGCGGCGGCCATTTTTCTCCCCAGGGGAATTTTAGCGCGGTACTGCGTCCAGCATATCGAATCGCGAGCACCCACTCGGCCTCTGTCGGCAAGCGATAGCCATCCGGCGCGGGGTATATGGGCACCCACCTGTCGAACTCTTGACGGTACGCGGGCGTGCGCCCTTCCTGCTTACTCAGCCAATTGCAGTACTGCACGGCATCCTCCCAGCTTAGGTTCGCCACCGGATTATTGTCGGCGGACAAGGCGATATGTACGTCGGCACCCGAATCGTGATTCTTGCGAAACAGAGAAAACTGCTTGTTGGTCACTTCGTGAACGCCGATCAGGAAGGGTCGCGTGATCGTTACAGGTCGGATGACTTCGTTCGCGCGACGACCTGCCTGGGCTCTGGACGCCCCCATGGAGAAAGTCGCGCCCTCAATTCGACGCATCGTCTGTCCAGCCGCCGTATCCTCGGTCTGGGCAACCGAATCACGCGCCACTGCTTCCAGCGAACGCAAACGTGCGGACAAGGTCTGTGGATAGCCGGGTCGTGGCGTTATCGTGCGTGTCCATGAGCGGTAGCCCCGCCGACGAACCTCGATCCGGTGAGGGGCGGAACTCAAGCGCACCGTGGTCTTGCCGCTGCCGCGAGCTCGGCCATCAACATATACCGTCGCGTCTTGCGGTTGCACGGTCACTGTCACCGTGCCGAGCCGCGCCGACAGATCGACGGTAATCGAGTCACTTGCAGCCGATTCCAGCCTCAAACTGCGGCTTGTCACACCATAACCGGCCTTGGACATGCCGATTTCATAATCGATGCCTGGCGACAGTGACAAGGTAATCGGCGATTGACCGCGGTAACGCCCGTTTACTGTGACGTTCGCGCCACGCGGAATCGTATTGACAAGCAATTTGGCATCCGCCGGTTGCAGACGTATCACAGGCAGCGTCTTCGCAACGTTGGGCTGGGCGGATACGCTGCCATCCCAGGCTGCGTATCCATCTTTTGTGACCGTTATTTCGTGGCTGCCCTCGAGCAACTCTATGACGGCCGGCGTAACGCCAACTTTATCGTCGCCCGCGATAATGTCAGCCCCGGCGGGTACAGACTCCAAAGACACGTTCGCCCATTTCGGTACCAGTTGAACATGCATGTTCTCCAGGCGTTCAAGTCCGCGCATTTCGATCACGTCTGTAAACGGCAAAAAACGTTCCGACTCGATACGAACCGTGTGTGCGCCCGGTTGCAATTCCAACGGCCCGAACGGCGCCTTACCAACCTTGTCGTTGTTCACTGTAACGATCGCTTCGACCGGCGGATTGGCGATAACCAATAACTTGCCGGGCTTTTTTCGCATTTGCAGACTGATGGTCATTGACTGCGCATCGCCGACGACGAAGCTCTGGTCGACATCGTAATAACCCTGTTTTTGCACTTTGACGGTGTAGGTGCCTTTGCGCAGCAAAGTACGATTGCCAATTGGCAACCGAAACCAGCCGCCGTCGATGTTGAAGCCATCCGGGTTCGCGGGTTCGATTTCAAACTCGACGGACTTGGAACTGAAGAGCAGGTATGACGCGAACAGCAGTATGGCGAGGCCGCTGCCAACGATCATTTTTAGCGGACTCTTCCTTGAACTCTCGAATTGTGCTGTAGTCTCCGCGGCACGCCGGAACGCCGTTGGCGCAATCGCCTCGTCATCGGGCATTCCTTCCTCGATGTCTTCCCGCGGCGGCGTCGTCACATAGGCGCTGTCCTCAAGTTTGACGTCGAGCAGTACTTTTTGATCGTCGATGTTGACGCGTATGCGGCTACCGAAAAACTGGAGTTCGTCGCCGTCCTGGAGGCGCCGGCTCGCCTCGAGCGGCATCGCGTTTATTTTTAGCGTCGTGTCGCGACCTATCGGCTGAACGAACGGTATCCCGTCGAGCAAGTCCAACAGCGCCACGGACGTGCCACCCGGACCCGGCAGTCTCAAGGTACTGTCGCTACCTGTCCCCAGGCGCAGCGGCAGCTGGCCTGCAGAGATGCGGCGCTCGCCTTCCACATCCCTGATAAACAAATGGTCGAAACTCAAATCTGCTCCTCACAGCGAACCACCACGGGCTGCATGTCTATTTCCGGCGCAACCCGAAATTCGAGGCGCACATCGCGAAAACCCGGGCGAATGCCGACAGCCACATAGGTGCCCGGCCTGAGCGTCAGCTCCCTGTTCATGAAGTTGCCCAGATTACCGACTTTGTAGACCGATACGAGCGTGACGTTGTCGGAGACTAATGCGACGGGTACGGGCGTGACCGCGCGCTTGAGCAGCCGGGTGAGCTCGTCACGTTGCGACGCCAATCGCGGTCCAATATCCGGCATGCGTGTGATGTCCACGACGAGTACTGTGGCGTCCTTCATTACGGAAGGGGCACTCAGCTTGTCGGGATCGCTGATAAGGTCATCCAGGCGCTTGTGCAATGCGCTCATCTCGCGAGAGTGGGCCAGTCCGTCCACGGCAAACGCCAAATTGCTATCGACTTTGAGCACTTCTTCGTAGGTTGTCGCCACCGCTTCCCAATGCTCATCTCGTTCCAGCGCGAGGGCTTCCTGCTCGAGGACATTGATGTCGTTGAGCCGCAGGCCGAGATCAACCTGCAGGAGTCCGTCGGCTGGCTCGCGTGACTCCGGTATCAGGCGTTCAGCCATACGAAATGCTGCCCGCGCGGCAAGATAATCGCCGGCAGAGAGTGCGTCCAGCCCCTCGCTCATGCGTTGATCGAACTCCATCTGTGTGCGGGTTTGCAGGACTCTTGCCAACCCTTCCTGCGCGGGCACCCAGAGAGGATCGAGAGTTACGGCTTGCTGAAAACTCGATTCCGCCGCATCAAACTCAAGCGCTTTCTCATAATCCAGACCCTGGTCAACCAGGCTTAGGATGCTTTGCAGATTTTTGGCGCGCTCATACCCTGCAAGTGCAACCGGACTGTTGGGCGTAATGGCTACGGCGAGTTCATACAGACGCAGCGCCTCGATCCGGTCGCCACTTTCGAAGGCTGCCTCAGCGCCATTCAGCGCCTTTTGAAACTCCGGCTCAATCTGGTCAAACAGCGGCTCGACGAGAGAAATCGCATCGAGGTATTGGCTTTCGGCAGCGGCATAGTTGCGTTCAAGATAGGACTTATCGCCTGCAGCGTAAAACTCCTGCGCGCGCATAAATTGCGGGCCGGCCCATCGCTGCACACCACGCTGCTCCAGCGTCTCGAAATTCGACAACAGCTCTCCCAGGATCATCTCGGCATTGAATCGGGCCCGCCCAGCCTCGTCGAGGCCACTGTAATCGGCCTCGTTTTCATTGAACAGAATTTCCTCATTGCCAAGTCCCGTGGTCTCCGGCACATAATCGCGCTCGACGCGGCGCCGACCGAGGCGCGAATCGTCATCGTCTTTGACATCGCGTTCCGCTCCCTCGACATCCAACCGTTCCACCGCCGCCTGCGACGCATCGACAGACTCCGATTTCGTCGTGACCGTTTTCGGTAACAGGAAAACGACGCCCACCAAAATCAACAATAAGACGCCGAGCGCGATACCGACTGCTTTCGTGGTCACGCCCGTCGCAGGCAGGTCTATTGCGACGGTCCGATCGTCTGCGCGCTTGAGACTCGCGGGATGAATCGATTCAACTGTCGCCACCGTCTCATCCGAAACTGCCGGTCGCGCCGTGAACTTGATTTTCGCGGGTCCGGGTGCGAATCCGGCAGCTTGCAGTTGTTCTGCTACCTGCTCGGCGCTCGGACGTTGCATCGCGTCCTTGTTAAGCATGCTCTCAACGAGTCGTTGCAAAGCCGGGGGAGCCGCCGACCCGTCAGCCGCACGCAGCGGTTCCGGCGTTTTGTTTCGAATATCGGCAGCCGTTTCTGACGACGAGTACGGCGATTGGCCGCTGACCAGTTCGAAGATCAGTCCACCGAGCGCAAATACGTCGTCGGCAGGTTGCGCTGCATCGCCGGCCAGCGATTGCGGACTCTGGGAAATGACTGAGCCGCCCGCCTGACGCGCACCGATGCTCGCCGCAACACCAAAGTCACTGAGGTAAGGCGCTCCATTTCGATCCAGGAGAATATTGGACGCCTTGATATCGCGGTGCACGACGCCTTTGCCATGTGCATAACGCAGCGCGTCTGCTACCAGGCCGACTGGCGCCAGTACCTGCTCCATGCCGGTGCCGGTGAGCTCACCGAGGTCGGGTCCGTCGATATACTGCTGGCTATAGAACGCGCCATCGGCGGCGTCGTGAAACTCAAACACGCGCGCGATGTGCGCATGCATCAGGCGGATATTGGTCTGCCATTCCCCACGCAAGCGCTCCTCGCTGCCGCTCGTGTCGCCGGCCACCTTTATCGCGACGTCCGCCCCCGTAAGCCGGTCTTTTGCCAGCCACGTCTGTGCCTCGCCCCCACGACCAAGGCGGCGCTCCAGCGTGTAACGGTCGGCTAGCTGTATACCTTTGCGGAGTTCTAGCATTACGTGCCGATCAGTTACCGCCCATCTTATTGGGCGGTTTCGGCTGCGCGCACTGGAGCACCCACGTCGACAGCCTGGCTGAATCCTGTCTCCGCCTCGTAAATCTCTTTTAGCAGTCTGCGCCAACTTTCGTACTGCGCTTCTGCGGTACCCGTCAGGCGTCTCTCCTGCCCTTCGACATTGACGACCATCGGCGCGGCTTCTGCCCCGAACGACTCGGATAATTCGGCGATCGCCTCAATATGCAGGTTCGCCTCACTGTTACGCCTGAAGCCACCGATGACACGGTTGAAGCCTTCAGTGATGCCCATGTTCTGTAGACCACGATTGACATTGCGGGTAGTTCTGCTACTCGAACTATTGGTGTCAATCGCCAGGGAGCCGGCAATGACGACAACGCCAACCAATGCCTGCATGCGCGCCGAACGCTTCGCTTCGCGAAAATTCACGGCCTCTGCACGAGCGGTTTTGCGCCAGCTACGGTAAGGAATGGCGATGCCGTAATAGAAATTTGCGTAGTGCTCGTTGAGGGTATCCACAACCAGGCGGTCACGCTCTCGAATTTGTCGAAGGCGTGCGACGCCCGGATCGTTTTCCGCGGGCAAACGATTGACGGTCACCAGGCCGTCTTCATTCGTCTGCAAATGATTGCCATAGGCCAGTGGCGACATGTCCGCGAAAAACTGCAGCTCCGATACCTGTCGGGTCTGTTGCAGTTGCTTGGCCGGTAGATCGGCTACATACAACTGTAGATCATTGGCGATATCGTTGAACACTTTCTGGTAGGGGTCACGGCGACGATCGCGACGATCCGAGTAAGAGGTCAATCCGGTCTGCGCCTCGTAGGACTTGTCAAACCAGTGCCGACCCGCAGCGTCATCCACCGAAATATTTACGACGACGTATTCGCCGTTGGATTTCTCGATTTCCCCACTAACGACAACATCGGTGAAAGCTCTGCGCGAGGGGATGACACGAACCGCGCCCCAATGGCCTGTCTCCTGCAAAGTCGTCTTCAGATGATAGGCGAGAAACCTCGTCTCCGCGTTGCGGATGTCGTCGTAAACGCCGCTCTTCTCCGGGTTATTGTCGGCGTCTATTCCGGGTCCGAATTCGACGACGCCAATATCCAGTAACAATGCCTCATCGACAGGCGACTCCGCTACGACGAGCTTCGTCTCTTCCGCGACCACTACTTCGTTGACCGAGCAACCGGCGGCTGCCAGGCATACGAAAAGAATCAGTAGTATGTTCCTGCCCATTACACGTATTCCGTCCTCTTACATTCCTTTGTACTTGCGGTATTCCTCCCAGAGGCGTTCGCGCAACTCAGGATCTTCCTCAGCCAGCGCTGCCTCACGCAGCTGCTTGGCAACGATGTCATCGTCAATGATCACACTGATGTCATCAGGCGTTCGCTGTTCGATGTCACTCTCACTCATCCCTTCAAGTGGGTCGCTCCGACCCGCGCCACCGCCGCCGCCGCCGCCCGCGGCGCCACCGCTCGCGCCGCCCTGCGACATCGCGCCCGCGGATTGCTCACCAAGGCTGATGCCGCCGCCGGAGCCGCCGCCGGAGCCGGTTCCGTGCCCTTCAGTATTTCGTCCAACGGTTTCAATCTCGCGTTGTTCCTCCATGAGCACTTCATCGAAATCACCCACGGACTCATCCAGTTCCTTGCCCAACTGCTCGGCATCACCGCCGCCCGGAAATTCCCCGACTCCGCCGGACTGTTCGCCATCACAGCCGCCCATGCCGCCGCCGATGCCGCCGCCCATTACACCGCCATCATCGCAATTGCTGGACCCGTCGGCGCCGCCGCCGGGAATCTCGACGCTTTCCATACCGCCCGATCCTCCGGAACCGCCCGAAGAACCGCCCGAAGAACCGCCGGACATGCCGCCACCAGACGAACCGCCAGGCATTCCGCCTCCCGAGGAACCTCCGGGCATTCCGCCGCCACCCGACGAACCGCCAGGCATTCCGCCGCCGCCCGACGAACCGCCAGGCATTCCGCCACCAGACGAACCGCCGGAACTGCCGCCACCGCCAGGCAGGCTGACGCCGCCACCGCCAGGCATACCGCCGCCAGAGCCGCCGCCTTCCATTTCCAGCGAAGCGCATCCCGCAATCAGTGCGGCTGCCGCGGCGACAACGGAAACGCGGAGAATAGACGTGCGTTTTAGGTTCGAAAGCAAGCGCTTCATGATATTCAGCCTCTCTTGTCGAGATGGGGCGATAGCAAAAAAAGGTATTTTTTGCCATCTATTCATTGGTTTGAGCACGAATCAAGCTATGGGTTCCATAGCAACGACGATAATACGCCCGTTGGTCGCGATCAACTCCCAAGTCTTTGATAATGTTAAGTCGCTCGACGATTCGGTTTTCTAAACAGGATCAGCGACAGGTCGTCCGGCTTGCTCGGCTGGCCACCCCGAATTGCGCGCATGCGTTGCCTCGCCAGATCGACGGCTCTCCCGGCTGCATCAAGCAACGGTCCTTTTCGAATGCACTCCACGATTTCGTCTACATGCACATTGTCCACCAGTCCGTCGCTGGCAACCAGTACCGTGTCGCGCGGATTGAGCTTTACCAGCGCGCCGACGTCGACGCGCATGTCATTCATGCCAATAAAATTGGATACGAGATGCCGCGCTTCGTGGTGCAGTGCCTCGCGCTCGTCCAGGAAACCGGCTTCAACGGCGAATCCGGTTGGCGAGTGTGCCGTGGTTTGCAGCTTGACCAGGCCTCGCTGGCCCACAATGATCGCTTCGGAATCTCCAATCTGATAAGAACGTGCCTGTAGGCCCTCAATCGTGATGACGGTCATCGTTGTGGCCGAACCGTTGGCTAACTTGAGAACGGCTTCGTTGGCAGCATCGAGACCGTTCAAGATTGCGGTTCGCAGCAACACGGCTTTATCCATTGCCGAGCGCAGCGACTCGGCAAGCGTGGTAACCGCCGTCAGCGAAGCCCGTTTGCCTGCCGGCAATCCGCCCGCACCGTCCGCCACAACGAGAACGGCGGCACCTGGCCCATAAGGCAGAATGGCCACGGAATCTTCATTTTCGGTTTGCTTGTCCGGGTCCGGACAGGAGTAGGCAACCGCGATGCCGCCGGCGATCTCTGCCTGGACCAGCTGCGGCTCGAAAGCCGCGTCCAGCAGCAGGATTTCTTCGACTCGTCTTGGCATCGGTCGTCCTTCCCCCGCTTATTCGCGTCGCACCGGCTCCCGGCACCATGCGCAATAGTTCCAGAATTCACGCGCTATACCCCATTTGCAGGCTCTGCAGGAATGTTTACTGCCAGCGAGCTTCCATGATCGCCGCACTTTCATCCTGCACCATGGACAATAACGCATGAACGGCATCAAGGGGCCCCGACATCGCTCGTTGCCGCAGCGCGCCGTATATCGCTTGTCCGAATAATGACGCGAGGTCTCTTCAACGAAACCTGGCCCATAACACCAGGCGCAGTAATCCCAGTCATTCTTGGTGCCGCGCTCACACCGAGGACAGGTCGAGGGCATTTTGGATTCCGATCCGCGTGCCGGGTTATCAAAACCACACCACGGGCAAGCCTGCATGCTCTCGGACACCGGCCCTTCGCAGCGTCGGCAGTGGTGGTGGGTCCCAAGCTGTTTGCGATATTTCCGTTGAAATTCGCGCCATTGCATTTGCCGCCAGGACGAACCGCGCTGGCTGCCGTTTTTCGCCTTGGTCCGCTTTTGTTTACGCGCGTGACTCTGCGACCGAACGAAGTCCTGCTGCATCTGCACGGCGTCGCGGTAGCGCTTGCCGGGGTCCAGTTGAATCGCCTTGCGCAGAACATCGACCAATTCTGGACGCGCACGCGTGCGCAGCCTGTCGTAACCCGACATAGGCCAGTCGAATGGCCACTCCGGTAGTTTGCCGGAGAACATGCGGTACAAGACCAGTCCCATTGAAAATACGTCCGATTGAAACTTGGGGCGTCCCATCGCCTGCTCGGGCGAAATGTAATCAATCGTGCCCGAGCCGGATGCCTTCAATGTTCGTAGTCTGATTTTCGCAAAACCGAAGTCGGCCAGCTTGAGTTGATTATCGGGGAACAAAATGAAGTTCTCGGGTTTAATATCGCAATGAATAATGTTCTTGTCGTGAGCATGCGCCAGCGCGGCGAGGCCCTGGCCGGCGAGATCCAATAGACGGGCCGTCGACGTGCGGCGCTCAATGCGATCCGCCAATGACTCGTCACCCAGTTCCATGGCGATGACGAAATGATCATCGATATAGCTGGCGTTCAGTACGGACAGGATGTTCGGATGCTGTAACTTGGTCGCGACACGAACTTCGTGCAGGAATTCCCGCTGACCGGAATTGTCATCGACTTTCGGAACTTTGAGCGCTACCTTGATGTTTTGAATCGTGTCGTAGGCACGATAAACGTTCGCCAATGGACCCGACGCAATTCGCCCGAGAATTCGATACTTGCCTATTTTTTGGCGCGCTCTGAGCAATGTGTCAGCCCGGCGTCCGCACGCGATTTACGGCGTCCTGCCAACTGTGCAACAGACGCTCACGCTGATCGGCGGCCATCGCCGGCTCGAAGATTCGCTCGCGTCGCCATAGCGTCGACAAATCGTCGGCCGATTTAACCACCCCGGCCCGGTAACCGGCCAGGTAAGCCGCGCCAAGCACGGTCGACTCGACGTTTTCCGGCCGCTCGACCGGAATGTTCAGAATGTCGCTGAGAAATTGCAGGAACCAGTCGTTCGCGACCATGCCGCCGTCAACTCGAATGACACTCGGCTTGATCCCGTCGTCCGACATCGCGTCAATCAAGTCGCGCGTCTGGTAAGCCACCGACTGCAGAGTCGCAGTCACGATTTGCTCGCGACCGCTGCCCCGCGTCAGGCCTAGAACTGCGCCACGTGCATCCGGATCCCAGTGAGGTGCGCCAAGGCCGACAAAGGCTGGCACTACCTGGACGTCGGCGACTACGCCCGTGCGCTCGGCAATCGCTTCCGACTCGGCGGCAGAGTCAATAATCTGGAGCTCATCCCGGAGCCATTGCAAGGCCGACCCCGCAACGAACACGCTGCCTTCCAGACCGTAGGTGACGTGGCCGTCGATGCGCATAGCAACCGTCGTCAGCAACTGGTTTTCGGAGAGCAGTGCTTTGTCCCCGGTGTTCGCGATCACGAAACAGCCCGTTCCGTACGTGCTCTTGGTCATGCCGACGTCGAACCCGGCCTGGCCGATCAAAGCGGCTTGCTGGTCGCCGGCAATACCACAAACCGGCACATTGCCACCCAGGCTGGCATCCACAGCGATGCCAAAGTCCGCGGCCGAGTCGCGCACATCGGGCAGCAATGCGCGCGGCACGGAAAACAGCGCCAACAGTTCATCGTCCCATTGCTGAGTGTGAATATTGAAGAGCATCGTACGCGAAGCATTGGTGGCGTCCGTGGCATGCACCCGACCACCGGTCAGCCGCCACAGAAGAAAACTGTCTATGGTGCCGAATGCCAGCTTGCCGGCCTCGGCACGCTCTCGTACCCCGTCGACGTTGTCGAGAATCCACGCGACTTTCGTCGCTGAAAAGTAAGGATCCAGGCGCAATCCGGTTTTTTTCGTAATGGTGGCTTCGAGGTTGTCGTTTTTCAGCGCCTGACAATAGGCAGCCGTGCGCCGATCCTGCCAGACGATCGCGTTGTAAACGCACTCGCCGGACTCGCGATCCCAAATTAGCGTGGTTTCACGTTGATTCGTGATGCCGATTGCAGAGACATCGCTGGCAACAGCGCCGGTCTTCTTCATCGCGTCACGAGTAACCGCCGTTACCGATTTCCAAATCGCTTCCGGGTCATGCTCGACCCAACCTGGCTGCGGATAAATTTGTGGGAACTCCTGTTGCGAACTCGCAACCGCATTCGCCCCGTGATCGTATATTACGGTGCGGCTACTGCTGGTTCCCTGGTCAATTGCCAATAAGTATTTTCCGCTCATCCTATATCCATCTTCGCCGTGAACAGCGGTTTGTCGATGTTCATAGTCCTGCCCGCCTCTGCGGGCCAGGAGTGTTCACCTTGTTCCGCCACGTAGTCTGCAATGCGTTCGAGAATCTCTAGCGGCCATGGTGCCACGCGACGCAACTCAAGATCGACATGCAAATTCATCCACTCGGCAGTCGCCGCAAGATAGTGCTCGTCCGCATGGTACATGCGCATGAACTGATGAATACGTTTTTCGTCATAGGCGAGTATCTGTGACGTCACTACGTAGGGCTCAGCTTCCGATACCTCCCGTTGCCACGTGATATGCGATTCCACAGCAAAGGTTGAGCCGCTGCGACTCTTTATATACTCCTCCGTGAGGCCGAATCGATCCCATAGCGTATCCACGCCCTGGTCGAACGCGAGCACGTAGTAGGCGACGTTCATGTGATCATTGACGTCGATCCATTCCGGGAGTACCCTCCCGCGAACGACCTCAGTACCAAGCATTTTATTCTCCCGCATGCGCTTCAATCGGTTCCCAGTGTCTCGATATCGACGAAGTGTTTAAGCGCTTCGGGGTTCGCAAGGGCTTCTGTGTTCTTCACTGGCTCTCCGTGCACGACTGACCGCACCGCAAGCTCGACGATTTTGCCGCTCTTGGTGCGAGGGATTTCCGGAACGGCCACGATTTTCGCCGGGACGTGTCGCGGCGTCGCGTTCTCACGTATGACGGTTCGAATGCGCTGGCGCATCTCGTCATCAAGGTCGGTGTCGTCTCTCAAGACCACGAACAGCACTACACGCACGTCGTCTCGCCAGTTTTGACCGACCGCAATACTCTCGACGACTTCGTCCAACTTTTCCACCTGTCGGTAGATTTCCGCTGTCCCAATCCGAACGCCGCCTGGATTAAGAACCGCATCGGAGCGTCCATGAATGACGACGCCGCCACTGTCAGTCAGTTCAGCGAAATCGCCGTGCGCCCAGACTCCCTCGAAGCGCTCAAAATACGCGGCCCGATAGCGCGTGCCATCATCATCGTTCCAGAATCCGACCGGTGCTGACGGAAACGGCCCGGTGCACACCAATTCCCCGTGCTCGCCGACAACCGGAACACCTTGCTCGTCAAAGATCTGCACGGCCATGCCGAGACCACGACATTGCAATTCGCCGCGCCGCACAGGTAGCAATGGATTACCGAGCGCGAAGCAACTGAGTATATCGGTCCCCCCGGAGATCGAAGCCAGCTGGACGTCGGCAGCGATCGCCTCGTAAACAAAATCGAAACTCTCAGGCGCCAATGGCGAACCTGTAGACAGTACGGCACGAAGAGCCGGCAACTCAAACTCGTCCCTGGGATGAACGCCCGCCTTTTGCAACGCGGATATGTATTTCGCGCTAGTGCCGAAAACGGTGATACGTTCGTTTTCGGCCATCTCCCAAAGAATACGTCCGTCGTTGAAGAACGGTGAGCCATCAAAGAGCACCAGCGCGCCGCCCGTGGCAAGCCCGCTGACCAACCAGTTCCACATCATCCAGCCGCAGGTCGTAAAAAAGAACAGCCGATCACCCGCGCCGACGTTGGTATGTAACACGTGTTCCTTCATATGCTGCAGCAGCGTTCCGCCGTGTCCGTGCACGATACACTTGGGCACGCCGGTCGTACCTGACGAAAACATAATAAACAGCGGGTGATTGAAATCGACCGATGTAAATGTGAGTGATGAATCGGCGACACCGAAGTTATCCCAGTCAATCGTATTAGTGGATTTGACGTTAGTCGAGAGATCTTGCGCAAAAGGTACGATAACGACGCGTTCAATTGTCGGAATCCTGGCGGTAACTTCGGCTACGATCGCGCGGGTATCGCAAGTCTTGCCGTTGTACGCATAGCCGTTTGCCGCGATCAGCACTTTGGGCTCGATCTGACCAAAGCGATCGACGACACCGTTAACGCCGAAATCAGGAGAACAGGACGACCAGATCGCACCGAGACTGCTGGTCGCAAGCATGGCAATCACGGCTTCCGGGCAATTCGGCAAGAACGCTGCAACCCGATCACCCTTACGAACCCCGGCCGATTCCAGGCCGGCAGCGATGGCTGCGACGGCCGCACGAAGCTCGCTGTGGCTCAGTTCACGGCGCGCTCCGTTTTCGCCGCAGAAAATAATCGCCGTGTCGTCGCCCCGATGCCGCAGGAGGTTGTCTGCATAGTTCAACTGGCTGCCTGCAAACCAACCCGCATCCATGATGTTGTTGGGGCGTGCCAGCGTCTGTTTCGCCGGCTGCGTAAAACGAATATCGCAGAAATCGCAGACGGCCTCCCAGAAGGCGGGAGCGTCATCCACCGACCATCGATAGAGCGAATCATAATCGTCAAAACCGGCTTGGCGCATGAAACGGAACATCGCCGTCTCGCTAGCGCGGCTAACGTCCGGTGACCAGATGATTGGATTGTTTTTCACGATCGCGATTTGAGCACTTCGTCCACGCCCTAGTCGAGCCAGTATCCATAATTCTTACCTTGTGTCCACGTCCGCTACAGAGCGATACTGAGTCTATGTCAAACACAACTTTGATTATTGCTATCGTCATCGTGGCGGTGCTGCTGGGCGCCTGGTTCTGGCTGAGCAAAAGAGGTCTGCGACCTGTCCCGGCGCAGCTCAAACCGGGCAGCCCGCTTCCCGACTTTCACGCGGTCGACGAGCAAGGCGATCCAGTGAGATCGACCGCGCTGCACGGGTCGCCGACGGTGATTCTGTTCGTTCGCGGTAACTGGTGCCCGTTTTGTAGCGCGCAGGTCAGGGACTTGACCAAATACTACAAAGACATCGTCGACCTCGGTGCCAAACTGGTCCTCGTGACACCAAAGCCGCAGGAGACAACGCGCCGCGTCGCCGAATTCTTCGAGGTTGAGTTCGATTTCTGGCTCGACGACTCTCTGGCCATCACCAAACAACTGGGGCTGTTGCAGAATACCGGCGTACCGAGCAGCTTCAGCAAGGAGTACGGTCGCGACACGATATGGCCAACCACCCTGATAGTCGATGCGGCAGGCATCATTCGGTACACCGAACTATCGAAGCACCTTTCCGACAGACCGGACCCGGAAACGCTGCTGCGAGAGTTAAAGAAAACGCTTAGAACTTGACGCCGACGGCTTCGCAGAGAAACCGCATGTACGATTGAGCAGTCCGGAAGGACGACTCGACCGTCCTTTGAAATTGCGGCTTCAGACAATCTTTTGCAGCCAGCTCCCTGACCGCGATAAAGCTCTTGCGTCTGATGTCGCCGATGCATTCATGGTCTTTGTCGAAACCGCGCGGTGGTCGTTGCAGAGACTCGCCACCCAGCTTAAATTGCCGCTTGAACGAACGATCAGCCATGATTCGCTTCCATTCGGCCGGCCTTGCCGCAATACGTTGTCGAATTCGGCGCAGCGGTTCTGAATCCGGCCGCCACATGCCGACGCCGATAAATACCTCTTTCGGATCGATGTGAACGTAGTACCCGGGAGCGTGTACATCCTTGGCTTGCTCGTGGCGAAACTGAATACCAATGTTCGTCTTATAAGGCGTCTTGTTTTTTGAGAAACGCGTGTCGCGGTACACCCGCATCAGCGAGCCGCCCATTCGTGTTGGCAATGCAACAAAATGGGGAGAAATGTCCGCGAGTGGATCCTGCATTGATTGAATGAAACGTAGCGCGACATCGAGCACTTGTTCTTCGTAACGACCTTTGTGCTCCTTGAACCATTCTCGATTGTTGTTGGCGGCAAGCTGATCCAGGAATCGGATGGTCTCGGGGTAAAACCTCGCATAGCGACTCGCCACTATTAACAACTATCCGCGTCGGCGTCAGGGTGCGGGTACATGTCGGATTCATCTTCCCCTTCCCTGGGCGCAAGGCAGGCGAAGTCTTTTTCGACGAGAATCTGCAACATGGCGCCATCGTCCAGCACCTGCTCGCCCGGCAGGGAAACCTGTTCGGTTGTCGCCCATGCGAGAACTGCCGTCTCCGGCAATCGCACGGTCAGGGCATTATCCGAAAAGAGCGCCGCAGGATTGACGCTTGCGGGGCTGCTTTCGACGCGATATTGGAACGATCGTCCACCCGGAAAGCCAGTCTTGGCTGACACGATGCCGCTGTCGCGCAATTCATCGACCTCGCCACGCGTAAGGCGCAATCGAACGGAATTGTCTTTTATTCTGAGTTTCACGATTTAGTATTCTTGTTAGCAGGCAATCCGAATCATTGCGCTGCATGGCCATCATGCTATGTCGCACATACGACCGGGCCACCAGCGGCTGGGGGCCTGGTTCCGTAACCGCGCAGTCGATGTGCAATTCCTTTCGCCGCCTGCGTGGCGTTATTTTTTTTGGGTCGCTGCAACTAATCAGCGATGGATTCGGCGGCAAACGAAAAACCACCAAAACCTCGCTGCAAAAACAACCTAGTCGGCCATAACGTTTTCGGCCTGTGGTCCTTTCTGTCCTTGCGTCACTTCCATGGTGACTTTTTGCCCTTCTTTAAGGGTTTTGAATCCCTCCATCTGAATCGCGGTGTGGTGAACGAACACGTCCTGCCCACCTTCACGCTCGATGAAGCCAAAACCCTTATCATCATTGAACCATTTGACGGTTCCAGTAACTCTTTCGCCTGACATAACTACCTCGTAACGTACTATCCGTCGTAAAGACGGCTCCAACACCACGCCGTACTGGTCGCAGCTGCAGAAATGGTACCCGCTATTGGGTCGCATTTCCCGCGATTTGCCCTTCGTCTTGCCACTGTTTCGAGTTCTGGACAGGATAACGCTGCATTTTCCCGTGTTTTTTCGACTATTATCGCGCCGAAATCACGTTTGAGAGCCGCAACTGCCGCGCATGGCGCATCCGCAATTGCGCATTTCCAGACTCGGAAAAAGCGTTGCTACAGTCGCTGCTGAACGTAATTGTCGGCGAGTTTGTCGATCCGGTCACAGCCGAGCAGCGCCATAGTGCGTTCCAGTTCCGCATGCAGCAGAGTGAGCCCACGCTCAACGCCTGCCTGACCGCCAGCCGCTAGCGGATACAAATAACCCCGACCGATACTGCAGGCGTTCGCGCCGAGCGCCAGCGCTTTCACGATATGGGTGCCTCTTCGTATTCCACCATCACAGATTATCTCGAGCCGATCGTGCAGCGCGTCCGCAACTTTCGCGATGCAATCGACGGGCGCGGGAGTCGACTCCAGCTGACGCCCGCCATGATTTGACAGCATCACGGCACTCGCTCCCGAGTTTGCGGCCTTGCGACAATCTTCAACCGTCTGCACGCCCTTTATGACCAACGGGCCGCTCCATTTGTCCGCCAGCCACTCGACGTCCTTCCAGGTCAGTGAACGATCAAATTGGCTATTGATGTACTCGACTACGCCGCTGTCAATCTTTGCGCCAGCATCACTACTGGTAATGTTGACCAGATCGAGGTCTTTACGCACTAATGCGCGATATAGCCACCCGGGGTGTCGCGCGTAGCTAATCGCACTACGCCACTTGAATTTGGGTGGCGCCGACATGCCGTAGACGATATCGCGTTCCCGATTACCGGCCAATGGCGTGTCGACAGTAAGACACAGCGCAATGTACTTTTTTTCCTTGCTTCGATCGATGAAATCCTGAGTTAGGCCCCGGTCCTTGAAGACATAGACCTGAAACATCTTTGGGCACTGCCCGGCATCCGCTGCGTCTTCAATCGTCGTTGTACCCAGTGTCGACAAGCTGTAAACCATGCCGAATTTTTCAGCGGCGCGCACGACAGCGGGTTCCCCGTCGCGGTGAAATAGCTTTGAGGCGCCTGTCGGCGCAATCATTACGGGCCAGCTCACAGGCTGCCCAAATAATGTCGACGTCGTATTCGTAACGCTGACATCCGACAGTTGCGACGGTAATAGCTCGTAGTCATTGAATGCATCGGTATTGCGAGCAAGTGACCATTCGTCGTCAGCCCCGCCATCCAGATAGTGAAATACGGGAGCTGGCAGTCTGCGCCGTGCAATACGGCGAAAATCCATGATGTTATTGCAGTCCTTGATTCTCATTCGTGCAGATTATCACGGAAAATTGACGCGGCCCTGTGATCGCCTGTAGTTTGCGGCGCACACAGTCAACGGGTGAGACATGTCTGAACTAGCTTACGACCTGCCGGTGCAGAGCGACACAGCGCGTCGATCGACGACCGCGTGGTTGATCCTGGGACTCATCTCCCTGGTCGCCGCGGGTGTTTTTTCGCTGCTGCTGGTTCTTGCACGGACACCCGTCATCCAGGAACTGATTCCGTTTGTCGATTTCTTCCGCGTTGCGCTTGTCGTTCACGTCACACTGTCTGTGTTCATCTGGTTGCTCGCCGTCTCGGCCGCGGGATGGAGTCTAAGCACGTCGATTGATAAGCCGCTCTGGGATCGAGTGTCATTTGCGTCCGCTGCAAGTGGCACAGCTCTCATAATTGTTTCTCCGTTCATTGGCGCCGGCGATCCGCTGATGAACAACTACGTGCCGGTCTTACAACACCCGCTATTCTATGCCGGGCTGTCGCTTTTCATCGCCGGAATTTTCAGCCATCTCGTGAGGTCTTTGCTAACCCGAACACGCCTTGCCGCGAAGCTCAGTGGAACGGACGCATTACGGTCAGGACTTACGATTTCGACGATACTTACCGGTGTCGCGATACTTGCCGTGCTTGCGACGTGGCGCAGCCTGCCCGACGAAATCTCAGGACAAATCTATTTTGAGTTCTTGTTCTGGGGCGGCGGCCATGTCATGCAATTCAGTTACACGCTGTTGATGATGATCGCATGGGTCGTTCTCGCCTATGCCAGCGGCTGTCGCTTCGAACTCACTCCTCGCCTGACACTCGTGTTTGTCATCTTTCTTGCGTTGCCGGTGATTACTCTGCCTTTCCTGTACCTCGCACACGACGTGACATCGACAGGCCATCGCGTCGCGTTTACAGAACTCATGAAGTACGGCGGTCTTTCCTGCCTGCCGCTGGGCCTCGCGGTCGCCGCAAGCCTCTGGCGCGCCGAAAAGCCACAAGGCGAAGGACGCTATCTGCGCGCCGCCTTAGTGAGCTCGTTGGGCTTGTTCGCCGTCGGCGGCATCCTGGGCTTCATGATCGCCGGCCTCGATATCGTAATCCCGGCCCACTATCACGGTGCAACGGTCGGCGTGACGATTGCGTTCATGGGACTGACGTACTACTTGTTACCGCGCCTTGGTTTCGGCCCTTTGCCTCCGCGCCTCGCGTTCTGGCAGCCATGGTTATATGGTGGCGGACAACTCGTACATATAGCAGGCCTTGCCTGGAGCGGCGGGTACGGCGTGCAGCGCAAGACGGCCGGAGCAGCCCAGGGCCTTGACGGTATCGGCCAGACTGCAGGCATGGGCATGATGGGTATCGGCGGTCTGATTTCCGTAATTGGTGGCCTTCTGTTCTTGATTGTTGCCTGGAAATCGTTGCGTAACCGAGCTGGGCCACGTTTGTAGAGAGCCACTGCATGTTGAGCGAGATTCTTCTTTTTACTCTGAACGCGATCGTGATTTACCTGTTCGCCGACTGGATCATTCGCCGAATCGAAAAGAAGAGGGGCGCCGTACTCAAGCAAAGGCAGGTCGTGTTTTTCGCCGTATTCCTGGTGCTGGCATTGATTTCTTTCCGACTGCTACGGATGCTGCTAACAGGCTGATCGATGCTCGCTAATGTGAGCCAAGTTTGCCGTGCAAGCGCGCGTCGAACGTCGAAAAGTGCCTGGAGAACCAGTCTGACAAGCCCTTCTCGAGTTTCTGCACGCCGGAATCCCTGTCAGCAACGAACTCATCCATCAGGTTGCGTATCTCGTCAAGCAGATCTTCGTGGTCTTCCTTGTGCTCATCGTATTCGGAATACGCGTTGTCGCGCATGATCCGTTCCTCGAGTGCGAAATGCAGCGAGATAGCGGTGAAGATTTCTTCCAGGCACTTCTCGGTTTCCTGCAGGTCGGGCGCATCACCCAACCCTTCGTAAACACCGTTAATCATGTCGATCATCTCGCGATGTTCGTCATCCACTGACGGTACGCCTACGGAATACTCTGGCTTCCAATGCAATAAGCTCATAGCGATCTCACTGGAACAAGAACTGCTGCGATTGTTCGTCAAAATGAATCACAAGATTGCGACCTGGCCGTATGTCGACGCTCGCCTGGTTTTGAAAAGCAAATCCATCTTCAATAACACCGTCGTTCATGCCGACAAATATCTCGTGGATGCCCGCCGGCACGACAATGCGGCAGTATACGTTCGCTTTTCCATCCGCCCAGATTCCGCTGGGCGCCAGCAGGTCTTTGTAAAGCAGGTCGTCGCCCGACCGCAGTTCGACACGCACAGGATGGCGCTCTCGCGGGCAATCTGTGGGCTTGCGCATATTTGGCGGTAACTCATTAAGCTCCTCTTGACTGAGCGTGCGGCACTCGCCAACGCGCTTGCCTGCGTGTGAGAATGACAGCGAGATGATCGCCTCCTCAGCGTCCACCAAAGCGTACCGTGGCCACACGGACAACAGACCGACGATCGCCGCAAACAGCGCGTACGCGAAAATTTCGCGAAACAACCTCACAGTGCCGGTTCCACGGTTTCACCGACAGGGTGATCTCTCTGCACCTTGTCGCGAAACGCCTCATATTTTTTCACGACGTCAGCGTGTTCCGACCAGGGCGACATCCAGCCGAGAGCAATTCTGCCGGTATCCGTTCGCTTTCTAAGACGTGGGTCGCGCTGCCGTCCAACACGCTGTTCGGTCCAGAGGGCGCCATAGCGATAGTTGCAATTGCCATCCTGGCAGCCAAGTAACAGGACGCCGTCGGTGTATCGCCTGCTGAGAACGAAATCGATATATGACGGCTGCAGGTGGCCCATACAGTTCAACGTTACGACATCCACACCGGCACGCCGCAATATTTCTGCTTGCTGATCGCCATCGCAAGCAAATACCAGGACGTGCGTCGACCCGGACTGCCGGGCCCCGTGCCGAATGATATCTTCGCGAATATCAGCCGCTGACCGATCGGGCATATCGATACCCGGAATGAGTGCACTGCGCGACCGGAATGGCGTTGCCGTGGGACACGCGCCCACACACAAACCACAGCTGACGCAAAGGTTGCTGCTGACCGACGCTTGGTGCGAGTAGTTCAAGCCATCGGTCCTCGGCACCATTTCAACGGCGCCAAACGGGCAATCGTCAACGCAACGACGACATCCATTGCAGTTGCCAAGGTCGACAACGGCCGGCAGAATCTTCTTCGCAGGTGGCGCCCACGGCGCGATGACAATCACGCTGCTGACGCCGATGAGCAATGCCCAGACCCAGCCCGGTGACCACATTTGAATCAGCGGATAAACGTGCAAATAGAACCAGTCGAGACGTAGAACCTGTGGCGTCATGGCCAAGTTGGCTTTTTCGTGGCTTACGGCCGGGAAAACCGCGGACAACACCAGCATGCAGAGCAACGCTGCCGCCATCATGCGCCGCGGTGGGTTAATGCGCGGGCCACTCAGGCGAAATACATGCAGCCAGATACCGAACACCAGGAATATCGGCAATCCAATCAGATGCAGAAACGCCATGAGCGTGAAAAAGCGATCCGACAGTACATCGTCGCTCAGGAAATTGCCGGCCATGGAATCCGTAAAAATCGGGATGCGATCAATGAGTTCTGCCGAACTGATGGCGACGTATTGGGCAAGCTCGTCCCACACGAGCCAGTAGCCCGTGATGCCCAACGGGAACACGATCCAGATCAGCGGAATTCCCGTTACCCAGTTAAACCAGCGAACACTCCGGTAGCGGTCAAACACGAATTCTTTTATGACATGCAGCAGGATCGTGATGATGGCGGCATCAGACGCGTATCGATGCAGGCTGCGCATTACGCCACCGAGATACCATTGTTCGCGTGTCAGGTATTCAACCGAATCGAAGGCGGCGGATACGCTCGTGCGAAAGAAAATCAATAACCAAATGCCGCTGACGAGGATTATCCAGAGAAAGAACACCGTCAGTGCGCCAAGATAATTCAACGGGTTCTGTTCGCTGTCGAAAGCGCGCGAAAACGGCCTTCGCAGCAGCCGGAATGCGCCGCGACCAATGCTGTGTACCCGTTCGATCATTCCTGCTTGCGCATTCTGCGGGCGACAACAATTTCGCGAATCAAGTAGAAGAGCACACCGAGTATGAATGTCAGTCCGGCCGCCGCCCGCACGAACAGGGAATTATCGAAGCGATAGCGCCCTGTGGTCGGGTCAAATACCGTGCAGAACAGCTTGATGCGATCGACCAGTCCTGCAACGAAGTGGCCGCTGCTACCCGGTCGGTTGAATACCAGTTCTTTCAGAGGCTCCACGAGCCATGGCAGCTCAAACGTAACGCCGTAGACCTGGCTGTAGACAACGCCCTCGCGGTTAATGATGGACGACTGGTTAAGATGATCAAAACCACGGGCTGTCGGAAAAAAGATAAACCCCAAATCGTCGCTGATTTGCTGAATCGTTTCTTTGGATGCGCTGAGGAACCGCCAGCCAGGTTGGTTGACGCCCTGCTTGCGCGCAAACGCACCCATCGCCGCCGGCGTATCATGGGCCGCGTCGAAACCGATGGTCACGACGTTAAAGCTATCGGCGCCCAGCGCCTCACGAGCCGCATCGACTGCCGTCGCCAGATGTTTGGTCGTCGCCGGACAAACGTGATGACACGATGTGAAAATCATGCTAATGACGAGCGGTTGGCCAGCATAGTCTTCGCGCAAGTGAACAGGCGCCCCCAGGTGGTCCGTGAGTTCGTAGTCGCCGACTCTGTTGCCCACCGCGGCTTGCGAGATTTCCAATGCACGCTCAGGGTTGTACCGCTCGTCCTGTTCGGCAAATGCAGTCATCGACAAAGCCAGTCCGGCCAGCAATAACGTGATCGTTGGAATCCTGCTCATTACTGGAAATGTAGCGCAAAAAAGAAGGGCGAGCATCCTGCCCGCCCCTATAATGTAGCGTCGGTCAGACGTTGGGGGGAATTTATGACATTGGCCAGACCGAAGCCAGATACTTCCAGTTGACCGCGTAATACAGTACGAAGATCACGAGGAAGAATATTGCCAGCAGGAAGGTGCCCGGAGCTGCGAGTCCCCATTTTCCTGCGGCCTCGTGACCACCCTCGGGAACCACTATCGGGTCGGCCCGCGACAGACGTGTCGTTGCGACTCCGTAGCTGGACTCCGACTCGACGGGTTTGCCGAAGAACACCGAGACGACGGTTACGAGTATGTACATGGCGCCGCCAAGAATTGCGACGACGCCCGAAATGCCCATGATGCCCATGAGCGTGTAAGCGCTCGCCGGGTAATCAAAGCCTAGCGCGGAGTTGGTAAACGCCATGTCCCAGTGGCGTCGTTCGACTCCAAGTGTGCCCGCCCCCATCATGGCCAGCGTGAAAGCGGACATTCCGATGCCGAACAGGTATGGCTGCCATTTCGCGAGTCCCGGGAACGCCACCTGTTTTCGAAACAGTACGGGAATCAGGAAATACGTCAGTGACATAAACGCGAGCGTCGAACCAATGACAACGGTTGCGTGGAAATGCCCTGGCACGTAAATCGTGTTGTGGATAATGATATTGATCTGCTCGGTACCCATCACAACACCGGAAATTCCGCCGATGAATCCGAAGCCAACCAGCGAGATGAACATGCCAGCGAATACCGGGTTGCCCCACGGTGCCTTGCGCAACCACTCGAACAGTCCATTGGTGAGTCCCTTGGCGCGCTGTGCGACCTCGATCGAACCGGGAACGGTCAGGCCGTGCACCATGCTGGCCAGGACGGCAAGATACATGGCGTAGCTGGTATTAAAGATCTTCCACTCGGCACTGAGTCCGGGGTCTACCAGCAGGTGATGCGCGCTCGCCAACTGCAGAAACGCAATATAGAGGAAGAACGCCGTACGACTAACCTTCTCCGATAGCGGACGTGCGCCGAAAACAATCGCAGCAATGGCATACCAGACCGCGACGTGAGCCGCGACGTTAATTTGCTGCGACGAATGGCCCAAGGCCCACCAGACCACCCGATACATGGCGGCATCGATATTGTTAATGAACCCCAGTGACCACAGGTATGTCGGAATCAACACGATGGCACCTGACGCAATCGTGAATACGGCGATGATGCATGCCGTAAGCGCGCCGAAAGTCACGAGTGGAATTGAGCCCTCGTAGGTTTTCTCGTCTTTCGCGATCACCAGCGTACCCAGGAACACGAAACAGCCCATCAATGCACCAACGGCGAACAAGATCAAGCCGAGGTAGAAGTTTGGATTTGCCGGCATTGGCACATAAGACGTCATCATGACCGACGCGTCGCCGTTCGCAACGGCCGCGTTATTAACGATGATGCCAATCAACATTAACGAAAATCCAAGCCATGCGATCCTGGGCGTTGCAAGACGGCATTTCAGCAACGTTGATGAACAGAAATACAAGATCGCTATTTCGAATGAAATCATCCAGAATATCAACATATTGACGCCGTGCGTTGTTAGCAGCTGGTAGAAGCGATCGGCCGGGAGCAGATGCACGGCAGGCCATCGCGTTAGGGTAACCAGTAGCGCGGCAATACCGCCAATCAGCAATATGACCACCGCCACTACAGCGTGCGCACGCATCAGCGTTTCTGCAGGTTTGTGAAATTGCAGGCCGGACTCGGGACAGGTTCTGAATTGGTCGTTGCTCATCATCCGTCCTCCGTTACGTAGATCTTGCCCAACATCGTGTGGTGCCCGATTCCGCAGAACTCGTTACAAATGATCGTCTGCTCACCCGAGGTGTCAGGCGTGATTGTCAGGACCATTTCATAGCCCGGCAGAATTTGGGTGTTGATATTGACGGGCTGCAACGAGAAGCCGTGTTGCCAGTCCATGGATGATATGTGCAGGCGATAGGTCTGACCTTTCTCGAGTTCGAGTAGCGGATACCACTGCCACAGCCGACCCAGGAGATAGACGTCACTGCCAGGCGGTGGTCTGACGACAGGTAGCTGTGCGGCCGTTTCGGTTCGAACCGTGTACTGATCGACCATTGCCTGGGTCTTCGCCATGTAGGCCTGTGGCGTTGTCTTGTAGGCTTCGCTCGAGAGGTTCTGTTTTCCGTAGATATGCCAAAAAGGCATCATGAAAAACATAATCAGGGACCAAACCAGTGCAATTGAGATCCAGGTCCCCTCGACTTTATCCAGTGGTTGTCGCCACCAGACAGTTTCGGCAGGAGGTAGAATGGCGCTCATTTCATCACCTTTTCCTTTGACAGCGTCTGGTTGCTACGGGGCGATAGGGATGTTCACGATTTCCATGATTCCCCAGATGATGTAGAAGACCGCCGGAAACACGATTCCGATAAACAGAAGTATGAAAGGGTTGTCGAGAACACGTTGCATGAACGGCAGGCGTACCGGTGCCCCCGAGCCTGTGTTTTGGTCACTCATGGCCACTGATTCCTTGCGTTGATTTTGCTTAATCGCATGCGCCGCCAAGGCCGCTCCCGCGGCCGGCCCTACGTCCGCGCATTCCCCAATGTCGCGATGACTACACTAGCTTCGCCAGGACTCCGGCAGTACTGGGGAAAACACCTAGATACATTCGGTGCGATCCGCCGGTCCCGGTGCCCGCAAATCGGGTAAGCTGCCGAGCCATGAAAAAACTAACCATCACCTTGTGCTTCGGGTTTCTTGTACTGGGCGCCTGCGGGCAGGACCAGGATGGCCCGCAGACGACTCACGACAGCAAATACAGTGCTGTCTTCGTGGACAACGACGCCTGTGTATTCGATCAGCAAACAGGCCTCTTATGGCAGGCAAAGAGCGACGTACCCGGCCTGCATGACTATCGCAACACCTACTCGTGGTATGACCCCGACGAAGTCCACAAGGAACTCGACTACCGCGGCATCGAAGACGGTGGTGAGTGCGCCGGCAGTGCCTGCGATACCTGGAACTATGTGCGCGCAGTCAATGCGGCTGGTTACTGTGGCTACAACGATTGGCGTGTGCCGCGCAAAGACGAGTTGTTTTCTGTCAGCGACCTCGGTCGTGCAGACAATCCGCCAACAATGAACACGGCGTTTTTTATCCACGCACAACCGGCTGAATACTGGTCGGGCAACGACTACAGTTTTCAATGGGACACCGCCTGGGCCTGGAACTTCCAGTACGGCCATGATCGCGTGGACTGGAAAAAGACGCCAAAATTCGTGCGCCTCGTGCGTGGCTCGGCCACAACGCTCCGCGAAGTCAAAGAATAAGCCGCAGCCATGAAGACCTTGGCGATGATTTCTCTGTTGTTCGTCATTGCGCTAGTGTCGGTCAGCGCTTACCTGCGTCTCGACAACTCAGGATTAGGTTGCGCCAACTGGCCCGAGTGTTATGGACGAATCGGGGCGCCGGCCGCGGAGGCACCGACGGTCGGCAGTACCTATGAACGCCTGGCTGTAGAGGCTCAGCAACCCCTGTCATGGGCGACGCCGGTTCATCGGCTCGTCGCAAGCGTATTGGGCCTGCTGGTATTAGCCATGACCATCCTGTCTGTGTTGGGAGGAAGAGACCGGCGGTTGTCGTTCACGCTGTTGGGACTGACGGCCTTTCTCGCGTGGCTCGGCATCTATTCGGGCGGCTTACACAGTCCCGCTGTCGTGATGGGCAACCTCGCCGGCGGCTTCACGATACTGGGTCTGCTCGGATGGATGGTGTTTCGCGATGTGGGAAAGCGGCCTGGCGTATCGCTCGCCATGCGTCGCTGGGTTATTGCCGCGATGTCACTACTATGTACGCAAATTGCTCTGGGTGGTTTAACGAGCGCAAATTTTGCGGCATCGGCGTGTCGTACCCTGCCGGACTGTCACGGCAGCTGGTTGCCCGGGCGACACCTTGCGACCGCTCTCAATCTCACCAGGAAACACGAGATCGGGCCGACTGGACTGGCGCTCGGCGGACCCGAGCGTGCGGACATCCACAAGCTGCATCGGCTGCTTGCGTTGCTGGCGCTAATAACGGCGCTCGTCGTTGGCATGCTAGCGCTCAAAAATAAGCTTGGCGCGACCGCGATCGTGGTCGTGGCGCTCGTTGTTGCCGAGTTCTCGGTCGGCGTTGCAGCAATAGTCGCCAACCTTCCTATCGGCATCGCCGTCGCGCACAACTGGCTGGCCGCCATGTTGCTACTGAGCCTGATAAGATTGCTCGCTTTGTGCAGGGCCACTCGGGCGGTCTAAGGAATGAACGACGGAATTGAAAGACGCGCACGCGACGTCGCGGTAGCAAGGTGGCTATTGGTTTGCTGCGGCCTGGTGTTCGCAATGGTTGTACTTGGCGGCTTCACGCGTCTGACCGGGTCCGGCTTGTCGATGGTCGACTGGCGGCCGCTGATGGGCGTCTTGCCGCCTTTGGGTGATGCGGAATGGCAGCGCGTCTTCGAGCTGTACCAGCAGTCACCCGAGTTTCAGAAGGTGAACGCGCATATGGATGTCGACGCGTTCAAGGAAATTTTCTGGCTCGAGTATCTACATCGGCTTCTCGGGCGCACGATCGGCATCGTGTTCGTGCTGCCATTCGTCTTTTTCATCGTGAAAGGCTACATCCTCAAACAGGAATGGCCCAAGTACCTGTTGATGTTCATCCTTGGCGGCATGCAAGGCCTGCTTGGCTGGTACATGGTTAAGAGCGGACTGGTCGATGTGCCACATGTCAGCCAATATCGACTGACCGCTCACCTGGTCGCCGCGTTTCTTATCTATGCGTACATGTTTTGGGTGGCCATGACTCTGCTGTTTCCAGTGTATGGTGGCGCTGCAAAACACAGCTGGTTCGGAAAGACTCTGGCGCTGTTTGTGCTAATCAGCGCAACGATAGTGTCGGGCGGCTTCGTCGCGGGGCTCAAGGCCGGCAAGATTTTTAATACATTTCCGATGATGGGGGACTATTGGTTGCCACCCGGACTCATGGCGCTCGACCCCATGTGGCGAAACGTCTTCGACAATATGACGACGGTACAGTTCGACCACCGCTGGCTCGCTATCACCACCTTTATCATCGTTCTAGTCTACTGGCGCGGAGCACGTCGGGCTGACTTGCCAGCCCGCGCGCGACCCGCTGTCAATGCGCTGCTGCATACCGCCGTACTGCAGGTTGCGCTGGGAATCTCGACCTTGCTGCTCGCGGTCCCGGTCGTCCTGGGCGCGGCGCACCAGGCGGTCGCCATGCTGTTGTTCACGGTTGCGCTGTACCTGGTGCACGCGCTGCAGCGCAGCTAAGCGCCGACCCGCAGGCGAGTTTCGGCAATTACCCATGTCCTATCAGCATGAAATCGGAGACGATTCGTAGCCATGAGCAGCACAACAAAGCATTTCGGCGGCCTCACTGGCGTCCTTTTTGATACCGACCTCATCGTGCGTTATGGCGGTCGGGGGCCGCGCTACACGTCTTACCCGACAGCTCTGCAGTTCAGCGACGGGCTGACGCCGGACGATTACAGGAAACACGCCGCCGCCAGCAATGACAGCGACGTGCCACTGTCGCTGTACGTACACATCCCGTTTTGCCATTCGCTTTGTTACTACTGCGGTTGCAACAAGATCGTCACCCACAACCAGGCGCGCGTCGATCGATACCTCGAAATGCTGTACCGGGAAATCGAGATGCAGGCCAAGTTGTTTGATCCACTCCGCAAAACTGAGCAATTGCATTTTGGCGGCGGCACGCCTACGTACCTCGATCGCGAACAGTTAAGCGACCTGATGGATCAGCTGCGAAACGCGTTCAACTTCGATGATAGCGAGAATCGTGAGTTTTCAATCGAAGTCGATCCCAGGACCGTCGATGCAGATCGTATCCGACACCTCGCGGAGCTTAGTTTTAATCGACTGAGTCTCGGTATTCAGGATTTCGAACCAAAAGTACAAGAAGCCGTGAATCGCGCCCAGACGCCCGACGAGGTCCGCGCTCTGATGCAAAGCGCGACTGATGCAGGTTTCGGCTCCATTTCGTTCGACCTCATCTACGGCCTGCCACACCAGACCGTAGAGAGTTTCAATACGACACTTGACCTCGTGATCGACATGCAACCCGACAGGTTGGCCGTTTACAATTACGCGCATCTGCCGCGCCGCTTCAAGGGCCAGCGCATGATCAACGCGGACGACATCCCGCTGCCCGAAACCAAACTGGATCTGTTGCACCACACGATCGACAAGCTATGTGATGCGGGCTACGTTTACATTGGAATGGACCATTTCGCGTTACCCGAAGATGAACTCGTTAGTGCACGACGGAACGGAACTTTGCAGCGCAACTTTCAGGGCTACTCAACGCACCGCCAATGTGACCTGGTTTCTCTCGGCGTCAGCAGTATCAGTAACATCGGCAATATGTTCGCACAAAATGCGATAACGACCATGGAATACGAAGCGTTGATCGAAAACGGCGAACTACCCATTCGCAAAGGCATTGAAGTTGATGACGACGACCTGCTGCGTGCCGACGTTATCCAGGCATTGATGTGTTACGACAGCTTGTCGTTTGACGACTTCGGCCGTGAACATGACATCGATTTTCGCGACTACTTCGCCGATGAGATCAAACGACTAGCGCGGCTTGCTGACGATGGCCTTATCGAGCTCGATGACTCGGGTGTCGCCATCACACAGAAAGGCCGCTTGCTGCTCCGAAGCATCGCGATGGTGTTTGACCGTTACATCGATCAGTCCGAGAACGACAATCGCTTTTCCAACGCGATCTAGGCCAAAGGAACACCCCTAGCCGCGTCCGAAGTAGGTGTCGGCTCCTGTCAGGAACATCTGGATCGAAATCGCTACCAGAATCATGCCCATGAGACGCTCGATCGCGATGAGGCCTCGTGGACCAAGCCGATCAGCCACCTGACTGCCGAAAAACACGATGACCGCAGTGGCTGCCCATGCGGCGGTAACGGCAAGCAGCCACACGGGCCAGCGATCCGGTTCGTCGCTCATGAAAAGCAGCTCGACCGCCAGGACCGACGGCCCCGCGACGTAGGGTATCGCGAGCGGCACGATGAAAGGCTCACCGTCCAGGTCCTCCTGCGTCGTTGCGCCGCGTATGGGAAAGACCATGCGAATCGCGATCAGGAAGAGGATTACGCCACCCGCGATCGTCAATGCCGGGCCGGAGATATTCAAAACGGCCAGCAACGGTTGCCCAACAAACAAGAACGCGACCATCACGACGTAGGCGATGACGAGCTCACGAATGATCACTCGCCTGCGCCGTTTGGGCTCGACGGCATTCAGGGCTGCAACGAAAAACGCCACATTGCCGAATGGATCGATGACGAGGAACAGCAGGACAATCGCCGATACTAGTGTCACAAGACTCCCCCAATCCGGCTAATTACGAGCCTATGCTTCGGTTAGCCAGCCATGTTTATCCGGCGCGAGGCCGTACTGAATATCCTGCAGCGCTTTTTGCAGCTTCGCAACATTGGGTCCGGGCTTACCGTCACGAACCGGAATTTCCTCGCCGTTGTAAACCAGCGCACCGACCGGCGACAGACACGCCGCCGTTCCCGACAATGCCGCTTCAAAACGGGACACGCCGTCCATTAGCTCCGCGACCGTAAAGTCGCGCTCGTTGACCTTATAGCCCAAATCCGCACCCAGTTTCAAAACGGAATCGCGCGTCATACCGTGCAGGAAGGAGCTATCGAGCGGCTTCGTAATGATTTCGTCGTCGCTGATCAAGAGAAAGTTCGCGGCGCCCGTTTCCTGCACGTCACCGTCGGGGCAAAACAGTACCTGGTCAACGCCATATTTTTCTTTGGCCTCAAGCGTCGGACCCAGTGCGGCGGCGTAATTGCCACCTGTCTTAGTGCTGCCGAGCTGTTCTGTCGTCCTGGACCGCTTGTCTTCGACAAGCAATTTCAGTGCGGCCGCGCCGCCAGCAAAATAATCACCGACCGGTGAGCCGAGAACAAACAACGTCGCCTCAGTCGACGGTGCTGCGGCGGCGCCAATGTTCCGCAGTGTGCCGATCAGGGTTGGGCGCAGATAAAGCGAGCCGGGCGGCTCTGGAATATCCGCCAGCTGGTGCGACACGAGATCTATAACCATTCCCGCGAGCAGATCGGCGTCCGGGACCGGCAGTCGCAGCGATGCGGCACTTTTCTGCATACGCGCGACGTGGTCGTAGAGCCTGAAAATGTGGCCCTTGCCATCCGCCCAGCGATAGGCCTTGAAGCCCTCAAAGCACGTACTGGCATAGTGAAAAACGTGCGATGCGGGATGCATCGGTAATGGGGCGAGTGGTTCAAATGACGGCGTCTGCCACGCGCCGTCAAGGTATCGTGCGATCGAAATATGATCGCAAAATTCGGTGCCGAACTGGCTCATTGTGGTCCTGCTTTGGTAGGTAACCGCGAGGCCGTAACTTTGCCACTAATCGACCATTGTTTACCAGTGCAAAAATACCTGGTTGCTAAAAAAGTCGGTGACGTACAGGCGGTAAACTGGCGGATCGCGAGCAAGAAAAACTCGGCAATCCGCATCGGGTTCGGTGAGGGAGCGCAATACCGCCCTGCTGAGTTCTCGCGGATCCTCCGGGGGCATCGTACTCAAGGTCGGCGCCGTTCTCATAATCCAGCAGCGCGATTGAGACCTGATGCCCTCCTTCAGTCGCTGTCTGTGAACTCGATAATTGCGTCGGTATTGCTTACAACTTACTATCATCCGCAATCGACCGCTCACGCTTGTCGTTAACAACCACAGTAGGACACGTCCGGGGCCGCCATTTTGAGCAGAGGGTACCAATACGACTTCTCCAAGAACAGCCCGTATGTTTATGATACGGATAACCGTGAGCGCAAGGCACGCACGATGCTCGCTGTTCTTGCCGACTTCCTGCAGAAACCCCTGTCTGAGTGCGATGTGCTTAACGTCGGTGGTTCGGCCGGTGCCATCGACAATTTTCTCGCAGACCATGCACGCCGAGTCGTTGGTATTGACATCGATGACGGGGCAATTCAGCACGCTCAGGAAAGTTTTGTCAAAGATAATCTCGAGTTCCAGGTCGCCGACGCACTTAGTCTGCCGTTCGATGATGCGAGCTTTGATGTCGTCATTTGCTCGCACGTGTATGAACATGTGCCGGATCCCGTGCAGATGTTTGCTGAGATTCACCGCGTGCTCTGTTCAGGCGGCATTTGCTATTTTTCAGCTGGCAACCGACTAATGTGGAACGAGCCGCATTATAACTTGCCACTGCTTGCGATCCTGCCGCGTCCTCTAGCGCACGTTTACATCAGGCTCGCCGGAAAAGCCGACCATTATCACGAGAAGCACCTGACATACTGGGGCCTCAAGTCTCTCGTTCGTAACTTTACTCGCATTGATTACACCGTTCGATTGATCAACGAGTCGGACAAGTTCCACACTGGGTACATGCTGCCCGCTGGCAGTATGAAAACACGCATTGCGGAAAAGGTGGCCGGCTGGTTTTACTGGGCGCTGCCGGGATACATATGGGTCCTGCAAAAATAGCCATCAGCCGCCGGCGGATATGTAAGACGTGAGTCGCCAATCGATTCTAATCGTGACACGAAATTACCCGCCGCTAACCGGTGGTATGGAACGCTTGATGCGGCATTCGGTGGAGACACTGGCATCTCGATTCGACGTAACGCTCATTGGTCCCAGCGGCTGCGGTGAATCCGCGCCGGAAAGCGTGACCATCATCGAATGTCCAGCGGCGCCATTTTCATTCCTTGTAATGGCATTGCTTAAAGGCTGGCGAGCGGCAGGAAAGGCATCATTTGATATCGTGCTGGGTGGCAGTGGACTGGTTGCGCCGGTGACTTGGTTCCTATCCAGAACCGCGAAGGCCCGGTCTGTAATATTCGTCCATGGATTGGATCTGGTTGTGGATAACTGGGTCTATCAGCGATTCTTCGTGCCCTTTCTGCGAGGCCACGATCGTGTTGTCGCCAACAGCCAAAACACACGCAGTATCGCAATCGACAAAGGCTGCCAGTCGAGTCAAATTCAGGTAGTGCATCCGGGCTCAGCGATTCCGCCGGAATCTGTGCTCGGCGACGCAGCCTCGTTCCGCAAGAAACTGGGTCTTGAAAACAGCAAGATTATTCTATCCGTTGGCCGGATGGTCAGGCGAAAAGGGCTGGCCGAATTTCTGGAGAACGCGTGGCCGCGTATCATCGCTCGGCAACCGGACGCAATACTATTGGTTGTTGGCGACTCCCCGGACGATGCTCTTTTAAAGGATCCGAATGGGGCAAAGCGATTGGTGGAGGCGATCGAGCGTTGCGGCAAGGACACTGTCCACTTCCTCGGCGCTGTCGAGGATCATGTGTTATGGAATTGCTACGCGGCAGCTGACGTCCTTGTGTTTCCACTGATTCGAGTCAAGGGCGATGTGGAGGGGTTCGGAATGGTGGCAATCGAGGCTGCGGCCAGCGGCACTCCCACCATAGCGTTTGCCGTTGGCGGCGTCGTCGATGCAGTCGCGGATGGTATCAATGGCTTATTGGTAGCGGAGGGTCAATATGAGGCATTCGCTGACGCCGTTGTATCAATTTGTACAGGCGGGCCGCCCAGCCCCTCGGATTGCAGAAACCACGCGGAGAAATTCAGTTGGGATGTGCATAGTCAGAAACTGCTGTCGGTCATAAATTTTGATGCAGATCCATCGGCGCAATGACAATAAGCGATTGCGGAATCGCCGACAACCAATAGTATTACGTCCTGATGCAGGTACTATCCGATCTATGACGAACGCCAAATTCTGCGCTTCCTCGAGGCGCCACAAACTCGACCAGAGAATAGTTCAGCAACCGCTCTCACCTGAAAGCGACTTATCAACCCGATTCCTGCAGGACGTGGCGCCCGCCGAGCACCGTCTATGAGGGTGGCGTTTCCATTGATTGCGGCAGGTACCGGGAGCGATGCATACACCATGGCGCTGGCGAAAGGTCTTGCGCGCAGGGGGATAGACGTTGAAGTGTTTCCCTTTGGATACAGCATGGAACTAGCTTCCTGGCTGCGAGCACCGAGTGCCCGCCGCCAATTGCGCAAGTTTGACCTGATTCACTGCAACGGCGATCATGGCACGATATTTCACTGCGCGCCGGCGCCAATGGTAATTACTCTGCACCACAACGTGTTTGACCCGCACTACCGGAAGCATATGTCCCTGGCTCAAAAGTGCTACCAGTACGGCCTGTCGTTGCCCCGGATTCGACGCGCGAGTCGCCTGGCATCGGCGATCGTCTATTGCAGTCGTTACACCGAGCAGAGTTTCCGCAGCTTGCTCGGTGAATCGACGACTCCGCAGCAATTGATATACAACTCAGTCGATACCAAGACGTTTGTGCCGGCTACAGGCACAAAAAATGGCGATACCTGCGAGCTTCTGTTTGTCGGTTCGCCGTCGCGCCGTAAGGGCGCTCATCTGCTGGCGGAAATAATGCGCAGACTGGGATCGGGATATCGGCTCACCTGTGTAAGCCGCGTGCGTTTCGAAGGGTGGGACATGGACAATATCGATGTCGTGCAGAATACCTCTCTTGAAGAATTGGTACGCCTTTATCAGCGCTCGCACTTGTTGCTGTTTCCTACGCTGCTCGAAGGCTTTGGATATGCCGTGGCGGAAGCGATGGCATGCGGCCTGCCGATTGTGTCCAGCGACAACAGCGCGATACCCGAGCTGATCGTCTCCGGTAAAGGAGGCTGGCTTTGCGAAACTCAGAACATCGATGCCTACGTAGGGCGGGTGCGTCAGTTGTGGGCGAGTTCAGAGATGCGTGCGGACATGGGGGCTTTCAATCACGAACGTGCGGAGCGCTTATTTTCAGAGGCCAACTGGGCTCAAACCTACCTGGATCTGTACAACCGCATACTATGATAGGCGATACTGAAACCAATTATATGGGAAACGCTCGCAAGAACAGCGCTTCGAATAAATTGATGATTCCATTTGAGTCATCCTTGATTGGGGTACTAGTGTGAAGGCAGTAATTTTGGCCGGTGGTCTGGGAACACGGATTTCGGAGGAGACCGACCGCAAACCCAAACCAATGGTAACCGTAGGTGGGCGGCCACTGTTGTGGCATATCCTCAAGACCTATTCTGCGTATGGCATCAACGAGTTCATTATCTGTTGTGGATACAAGGACTTTGTCATCAAAGAATACTTCGCTAATTACTTTCTTCATATGTCGGACGTCACCTTCGACATGCAGGAAAATAAGATGCAGGTTCACCAAAATTATGCTGAACCGTGGAAGGTGACGCTCGTCGATACTGGCGAGACCACGATGACAGGAGGGCGTCTGAAGCGGGTTCGCGACTATGTGAAAGATGACGACTGCTTCTGCTTTACCTATGGTGACGGGTTGAGCGATGTTGAAATCACGAAGTTGATCGCGTTCCACCGTAGTCAGGGGCGGCTTGCTACGGTTACTGCGACACGACCACCGGGACGCTTTGGCTCGATCGATACGAATGAGGGACTCGTTGCCAGTTTTCGCGAGAAGCCGGAGGGTGATGGTAGTTATATTAATGGTGGCTACTTTGTGCTTTCTCCTCAGGTGATCGAGCTGATAGACGGTGATGACACTGTCTGGGAGAAGGAACCATTGGAAAGTCTGGCTGCACAAGGGCAGTTGTCGGCGTACATGCACGATGGCTTCTGGCAGTGTATGGACACTCTGCGTGACAGAACGTTGCTGGAGTCGCTTTGGACTTCAGGTGATGCGCCCTGGAAAGTCTGGAAATGAGTGGGGATTTCTGGTCCGGCAGGAGGGTTCTGTTAACCGGGCATACCGGCTTTAAAGGCAGTTGGCTGTCGCTTTGGTTAGCGAAGCTGGGAGCTCAGGTCTCCGGTTGCGCTTTGCCTCCCGTAGATGGCCCCAACCTTTTTGAATCTGCCTCCGTAGCTCAAAGTGTTGATCATCATGTGTGCAATATTTGCGACGCCGAGGCTCTGCGGAAACTTGTGCAATCGGTGCAGCCGGAAATAGTGATTCACATGGCCGCCCAATCGTTGGTTCGGCCTTCTTACACAAACCCTGTTGAAACCTACCAAACCAATGTCATGGGGACCCTCCATTTATTGGAAGCTGTGAGGCTGTCAGGCTCGGTGCGCAGTTGTGTAATCGTGACCACTGACAAGTGTTATGAGAATCGGGAGTGGTGCTGGCCTTATCGGGAACGGGACGCCCTCGGTGGCTTCGACCCCTACAGCAGTAGTAAGGCCTGCACAGAAATACTGACTGCCTCTTACCGACGATCTTTTTTCCCGCCTGATCACAACGGTGAACCGACAACCACGATTGCAACGGCACGAGCTGGAAATGTAATTGGCGGTGGAGACTGGGCGCAAGATCGCCTGATCCCCGACGTGATGCGCGCATTTTCTGCAGGGGAGACCGCCAAGGTTCGCAATCCGGCTGCCGTTCGCGCGTGGCAATATGTGTTGGAGCCGCTAGCCGGATACATGATGCTCGCTGAGAAATTGTTCAATCAGGGTTTGGCGTTTGCGGAAGCCTGGAACTTCGGGCCGAACGATACGGGCGTGTGTCCGGTTGCTGCCCTAATTGAGCAACTGGCCGGGTTTTGGGGAGAGGGAGCCCGCTGGGAGCCCGATGGCGGGTCGCAGCCTCATGAGGCATTGCAGCTTGCGCTTGATAGCAGTAAGGCAAAACAACGACTTGGCTGGAGCCCGGGAACCAGCATGAATCAAACGCTGGAGGCGACGGTGGAGTGGTACAAGGCGTGTGCTAAAGGACAGGATATGCAGCGCTTGTGTCTCGACCAGATAGATACCTTTGAGCGCATCCGTAGTCTATGAAGATACACGACACGCCGTTAGCCGGATTGAAACGCGTCGTTTTGTCCCCTGCGGTTGATAAGCGAGGGACATTCACGCGCTGGTTCTGCGATCGTGAATTGCAAGGAGTACTCGGTGACCGGCAAATCGTACAGGCCAATCATAGTTACACCGAGCGAGCAGGGGCCGTTCGGGGCATGCACTACCAGGTGCCGCCCCACGCAGAAATGAAGTTGATTCGTTGCATTCGCGGCAAGGTTTTTGACGTCGCTGTCGATTTACGTAAGACATCAAATACGTTTCTCGAGTGGTATTCGTGTGAACTTGGTAGAGAAGACCAGGACATGCTGATAATCCCTGAGGGATTCGCCCACGGGTTTCAGGCCTTGGAGGATGGTTCGGAATTGTTGTATCTGCATACCGAACACTACGCTCCCGAGAGTGAGCAGGGTTTGCGATTTGACGATCCCGCATTGACTATCCCGTGGCCGGTGCCGCCTAAAGACGTATCTGCTCGTGATGCTGCGCAGCCACTGATTACCGAGTCTTTTGTTGGCTTGAGCGTCAACTAGGAAAAGTTATGCTGTGCCGCCACTGTTCAACGTCACTGCAACAGACTTTTTTGGATTTGGGCTTTGCTCCGCCGTCCAACGCGTATCTTGATGAACAGGATCTTGTCCGGCCGGAGACCTACTTCCCGTTAAGAGTCATGGTTTGTGACCAATGCTGGTTGGTACAGACGCAGGACTATGCCGAAGTCGAACAGCTCTTTGACGACAGCTATGCCTATTTCTCATCGGTATCGCAGAGTTGGCTCGATCACGCTCAGCGATACACCGACATGATCGTCGACCGACTTAGACTCACTGCAAACAGCAAGGTGGTCGAGATCGCTTCCAATGACGGATATTTGCTGAAGAACTTCTTGTCGTGCGGGATTCCTTGCCTGGGAATAGAGCCGACGGCAAGTACCGCAGCACCGGCCCGTGAGTTGGGAATACCGGTAGTGGAAGAGTTTTTCGGCGTCGATCTGGCTCGTGACCTGGCAATACGGGAAGGCAAGGCGGATCTGATTATCGGTAACAATGTTTTCGCTCATGTTCCTGATATCAACGATTTTGCCCAGGGGATGGCGGCCTTGTTAGCGTCAGGAGGGACCATCACCCTTGAGTTTCCGCATCTTATGCGCCTGCTGGAATTTAACCAGTTCGATACCGTCTACCACGAACATTTTTCGTATCTCAGTCTTGGGGCCGTCAACCATATTCTTGCGGCCGCAAAGTTGCGGCTTTTCGATGTGGAGGAGTTGTCTACTCACGGCGGAAGCCTGAGGGTGTATGCATGCCACCCGTCGGATCCGCGAAGCGCAAACCCTGCGGTGGCGCACACGCTAACGAGGGAGCGCCAGGCGGGGATGGAGGACTTGAGCTCTTATCGGGATTTCCAACAAAGTGCCGACAGTGTTAAGAATGCTTTGCTCGAATACCTGATAGGTCAAAAACGGGACGGCAAAACGATCGTAGCTTACGGCGCCGCAGCCAAAGGCAATACGCTGCTCAACTACGCCGGTATCAAGCCCGACTTGATAAAATACGTCTGCGACGGCGCCACATCCAAACAGGGAAAGTACATGCCGGGTAGCCACATCCCGATTCATCCTCCCTCAATGTTGGAACGGGATGTGCCCGATGTAGTGCTGATTTTGCCTTGGAATATTGCCGATGAAATTAGGGCAGTCGCTAAAGCGCGGGTACCGGAGGACTGTAGTTTTGTGACGGCTATTCCTCGTTTGCGCACGCTCTAGAGTTTGTTGCACGCCCCCTGCTTATTCCCTGATCGTCAGGTCCCTATGAGCTAGGCAATCCTTTTTAGGTAACCGTCGGGAGCAGCGCTAATCAGCAATTTACTATTAATGCTCTTGTCAATCCGGAATTCCGGGTGGTTCTCGAGGTACTTGCGCATCGCTGTCATGGGATTGTCTCCCTTGCTCCAGGGTCGATCACTGGGGCCGCAATCGGAAAAATCCTCGACGATTGTATCGAAAACTATGCAATAGCTATTTAGAGTTGTTAGCGGTGCGTAATCTTCCAGTTCGGCCAATACGTGATCGTGGGTGTGGTTGCTGTCGAGACATACAAGCACCGTCTGTCGTTCACTCGCGAGAGTTTTAACCTGCTCAACGATTTCCGGTTCAACGCTGGACCCTTGGATCATGTCAATTCGCTTTGACATAGGGTGATCTTCAATAGCAATCCTGTTGTGCTTGCGAATGTCGATGTCTACTCCGACCACTCGGGCATCTTGTGGTCCACCGCAAGACGCATTGAGTTCCAGCATCGACGCCCAGAGAATGAGGGAGCCGCCGCGCGCAATGCCAGTTTCGACAATCAAGTCCGGCTTTACAGACCAGATGATTTCCTGCATGGCGATGATATCTTGAGGGTACTGAATAATCGGTCTTCCCAGCCATGAAAAGTTATAGGAGTATTGCGAGTCAAGGGAGGACGCCAGGAACGCAGTTGCGTCATCTTGCAACTGGCGATTTTTGCCATTCGCTGCGATCCTGCTTCGGGTTTCCTGCTCAAAATCTTCCATTTTCCACCACGATATCGTCGAATTTGTTTGATCTTACAGTATCAGTTCTAAACGGTTGGGACTTAAATCGCGTTACACCGAACGCTCAAGGATTTTGTCGAGCTTGCTTCTGTCTCCCCAAAATGTCATCGGTTCGTACTCCGGATAGGGGTAGTAACCGGGATTCAAGTCTATGGACCAGTTGTACGTGTCCAGCCAATATAGTACCTGTTGCATTACCGATATCGGTTTACCCGAGCACACATTCACAATACCGGTGTCTTCATTAATCAATGCCAGCGTAGTGATGAGCACAGCAAGTCTTTCTACTGGCAGATAGTCCCGTACTTGTTTGCCTTCGGACATGTTGAATACTTTAGCGTTCGATTCAACGGCTTGTCTTAGTTGTGGCAGCAGGCTGTTAGATGCCTGCCCCTCGCCGTATAGATAAAACAAACGGCTCCAGCAAAGCTTGAAAGTATGCTCTTTCTGTAAATGCTGAAGGCGTTGTCGCAAGGTATCTTTTGCTATGCCGTAAGCGGTGACGGGCTGAGTGGCAGCAGTTTCGTTTAGTTCCCCTGACTGCAGTCCATATTCGAGGCAAGTTCCAGCCACAAACAACGAAGGCAGCCCCGCTCTTATCATATCGCTCAAAAAGGCTTCGTGCAGGGGGAGTTCTTGTTCCGTGTGCTGGGCCGACGTGAAGTCGCCCAGGCCCGACCATGCCAAATGGACCAGCACATCCGGCTTGCCAAGATATTGATAGGGGCTGGCTGGGTAGTTACCCAAATCTATTATAACATGGCGCAATTCCGGCTTTGTCGATTGCTGTTTCAGGGGGTGCCGCCCTATTGATACTACATCAACGGAATGTTTATGGAGTTCTCTGACAACGTGGCGACCGATAAATCCTGTCGCTCCTGTGACTGCGATTTTCACGTGAATAGATTCCCTGTTGTGAATCCTTTTGCTAAATGTGTGAGCCAGATGCTCGCCTCTATGCGAAGAGCTACTAGTATAGCGTCTGGAGAAGAGTTCGAACGATTGCTTGAACCCTGATGTCTCGGCTCAAACACAACGTCATAGCGAATTATGCGGGAGGTATATGGACTGCCCTCATGGGCATCGCCTTCGTCCCCTTATATATTCACTATCTGGGAATCGAAGCCTTTGGGCTTATCGGCTTGTATATTGCTTTACAGGCCTGGTTCATTGTTATTGATATGGGGTTCACCCCTAGTCTCAACAGGGAAATGGCAAGATTCGACGCCGGGGATATCAGCGCGCACGAAGCCAGGCAATTAATCAGGACGCTGGAAGTAATTTATTGCGGTACTACGCTTCTCGTTGTGTCACTGATCGCAATTCTCTCTCCGTACATCACAACGCACTGGCTGATCGTTGAACAGCTAGATTATTCTACGGTTGAAAATGCCCTGATTATCATGGGCGCGACTGTAGGTTTACGTTGGTTTTCCACCTTGTATCGTGGAGCCATGATGGGCTTGCAACGCCAGGTCTGGCTGAGTGGCAACAATGCAGTTTTCGCGACCTTGCGTGGCCCCGGAGTCATTCTGGTACTGGCGTACATCGACGCAAGCGTAGAGGCCTTTTTTATATACCAGGGAGCATTGTTTGTAATTGAGTGTCTTGTGTTGCGTTTCAAGCTCAATCGTTTGTTGCCGGATGTTGGGAAGGTTGGTTTCAGTTTTGATGCGATAAGAAGAATCTGGCGTTTTTCCGCAGGTGTTGCCGGCGTGAGTGTACTGGGTGTCCTGCTGACCCAGCTTGACAAAATACTACTTTCTGCGCTCATGCCGCTATCGGTCCTCGGTTATTACACTCTGGCAAGTACCGTCGCCGGATCCCTCGGCGCCCTGGTGGCCCCGGTAACAAATGCTGCGTTTCCGCGCTTTACAGAGTTGATGTCCGGTAAACAGTTGGCGTCGCTAGTTACTGCATACCGAGAGTTAACGCAATTGTTGGCGGCTGTCGTCATACCTGTCGCTTGCGTTATCGCCGTGTTCGCTTCGCACCTGCTTTTGCTGTGGACTCGCGACCCCGTGATTACACAAAACACATCGCATATTCTTTCAATATTGATTTTGGGCAGTATGCTGAATGGAATTATGCATTTGCCCTACAATTTGCAACTGGCAAGTGGCTGGACACGCCTCATGTTTATGACTAATTTGGTAGCCATATTAGTCTACATCCCTTTAGTCTATGTTGGCATTCAACACCTGGGTGTAGTAGCACCAGCGATTTTCTGGTTGGTTCTCAATCTTGCTTACGTATTGATTATCATTCCTCTGATGCACAGAGTCTTGCTCAAGGATGAGCGTCTGGGCTGGTACCGTGATGCTTTAGTATTACCCTTGCTCGCCAGCGTATTCGTCGTGGCTATTGCGAAATTCCTGGCTCCGCCGCCTTCGAGTGACGACACTATCCGCGATCTCCTGTTGCTGGTCGTTGTCTCATTATCCTCGCTATTTGTGGCAGTGCTGGCAACGCCATTGGGCCGCTCCCGGTGGAATGGCATCGTTCGGAACATAAAACAGTGGATTTAGGCTAAAACATAGAATGCTGACATGAACGAGCTCGTATTGCCTTTAGTGAGTATTTGTATCCCAACTTACAATCGCGCCGGCCAGCTGGAGCGAGCGATGACCAGCGCTATGCGGCAGGACTACGGTAATTTGGAAATTATCGTGGTTGACAACGCATCTACCGACAATACGGCAGCAATAGTGCACCGCTGTCAGCTACTCGATAGTCGGATAGATTACAAGGCTAACGAATCAAATATCGGTGCCGTAAACAACTTCAATGCCGCGATTGCTTTAGCGAATGCCGACTATGTAATGTGGCTGGCCGATGATGATTGGATCGATTCCCATTACATATCAACATGCATGCGTGAACTGCTGGCGGACCCCTCATTGTTGTTAGTCTCGGGTTTCAATGAAGTGCTAATGCCCGATGGAGAAGTTAACAGCGGCCAATCAGCCAGTTTCCTTTCCGCAAGCCCTGTATTGCGCCTGTTGTTGTATTTCGCATGGGTGGGCGATAACGGCGTCTTCTACGGCGTTCATAGAAAGTCGGTTATTGAGTCCGTTAGCCTTGTCAACAATTTGGGCGGTGACTGGTTCTTTATCGCCGCCATAGCATTCCGTGGCAAAATCAAAATGCTATCGGGCTGTATATTACATAGAAGTGGGGAAGGAGCATCTACGAATCTTTCTCGTTTAGCTCGCGAACTGAACCTGTCATTCCTGTACCAGTGGCAGCCTTATCTTGCCGTCGCATTAGGTGCCGGAAAGCAGATTTTGGTAGATGAAGGTACGTACGGTCGTGTCAGTATTCTGTTTCGTTACTTGCTCGCCACGATTATTAGCACTGGGATCATTGTAAAGAAAGTTTTACTTCAGGGGACTTACCGTTTTTTTCGCGGGTTTTTTTGACACCTTTCCCGATTCAAAATCAGACACTTGGACAGGCGCAGTGGCCGTTCGCCTGAAGAAAATATTGTCGTACAAAATGCTGGTGAAGCTCAGTTTTCGCCCGCGCTTTTCGACTTCTGCCCGTAAAGGGCCACGCTCTGGAACTCACCATGCCTGAATGGATGCAAGTAGATACTCTCCACGCCGCAGGCTTTTAGCAGACCTACCACCTCCTCAAGGTCGTAAGTATGCATCTGCATCGCTGGCTCACTCAGCGGGAGTCCACGAACTAGATTGCGCACGGCATTGGCAATCGGCAACTTGTACCGCAACTTGACCAACGCTCGGATTACTCGTGGCGCTTCACAGCGATAATAGAACTGGATCGCCACAACGCCACCTGGTTCAAGATGGCGCAATAGTCCATTGACGAGCCGCATTCCTCTCTTTACGGGAATATGCTGCATTACGAGGCAGGAATGTATGAGGTTATACGAACCCGTAAGCTTCGTCAGATCGTCATCACTGTTAACCAACGATACGTTTTTGATATTTTTTCTGCCGCAATTTGACGCAGCTTCCGCCAGCATGTGATCGGACACATCTATGCCAACGACCTTTTTGGACAAGCCTGCAAGCGGAATAACAAGTCTGCCTACTCCGCAGCCGAAATCCACGCAACGTTTCGGCTGATAGTCGACGTCTAGATGGCGACGGACAACAGCCAAAGTGCGTGCAATATATTCATCACCGGATTGAAAAAATTTCGCCCGAGATTCCTCATTCAAATTGTCGGCGTGGAATTCATCAGAACTGAGAACCCCAAAATACGGATCAGTCTCTCCCCATTTGTCCCAGTCTGCATCCGTACTCAAGCTGTTATCCCTGCGAAGAACAGTTACTTCGAGAAAAACGAGGCGGCTGGCTGGATGCCAGACGTATTTGTGAAAGTACCGATATCAATTGTTGAGCGCAAGTTGTTGAACGCGTTGAACTGGAAAGGTCGGAATGAAGGCTGTTTGATTCAGTACGCTTGAAGATTGATCGGCTTGCTAAAAGGTAGGTGGCGTACAGGCGGTAATCAGCTCGCAGGGTTCGTTCCATTTGTTGCGAAACTGGTGCGGTTGACTGCTCTTGAAATAGTAGGCGTCGCCCTTCGCCAATACCGCTGTCTGGTCGCCGACTGTCACTTCCAGCCTGCCGTTTAGGACAATGCCGCACTCCTCGCCTTCGTGAGTAATGGCGTGTTTGCCGGTACCGGACCCTGGCTGATAGCACTCCTGCAGCAGCTGGATGGCGCGGTTACTCAGGTTCGTACCAACCTGCCGAAAGGAAACGCCACCGTCGGCGATTTCCGTCAGGTCCGCGCCGCGAAAAAATACCTTGTCACGAGCCTCGTATTCGTCGCCAAAAAACTCGCCAAGACTTATCGGTATGCCGTCCAGAATGCGCTTCAGCATGCTAACCGTTGGATTTAACTTGGCCGCCTCAATCTGCGAAATGGTCGCGTTGGCGACACCCGACTGCCGCGCCAGCTGGCGCTGCGACAGGTTCAAGCGTTCGCGGACCTCGCGGAGACGCCGGCCGATTTCCTGATCCATGGTATTCACCGCAATGATGTTTACTATTTATAAACATTTTGCGCGACCTGTCTATTAAATTCAATAACTTATGAAACCTCAAGTAACTCATTGTTTAACAATGCTATGCAGGCGTAAACTTAATGGTCACACCGTGCATTGCTTCGGAGAACTGCAGATGAGCGCCGCCAGCAAGAACTTTGACGCGTATTGGATGCCGTTTACGGCCAATCGTGATTTCAAGAAAAACCCGCGAGTAATCACGGGCGCATCGGGCCATTACTACACGGCCGACGATGGCTCGAAACTGTACGACACGTTTTCCGGGCTCTGGACCTCTGGTCTTGGCCATTGCCATCCGAAGATCGTCGAAGCTGTGCAACGACAAGTGGCGACACTCGACTATTGCATGACTTTCCAGGTGACCAACGACAAGGCTGTCGCCCTGGCAGACCGCGTTGTCCAGATGGCGCCCGAGGGAATGAGTCAGTGCTTCTTTACGAACTCAGGTTCAGAGTCAGTCGACACGGCCCTCAAGATTGCGCTTGGTTATCACCGTGCCAGGGGCGAAGGCAACCGCACGCGACTGATCGGTCGCGAGCGAGGCTATCATGGTGTGAACTTCGGCGGCATGTCAGTCGGCGGCATGGTACCGAACCGCAAGGCGTTTAGCGCCAACCTGATTCCGGGCGTCGATCACATCCGTCACACGCATGACATCGAGCACAACGCATTTACTCGCGGACAGCCTGCATGGGGGGCGCACCTGGCCGATGACCTCGAACAAATTTGTGCCCTGCACGATGGCAGCAATATAGCGGCGATTATCGTTGAACCCGTCGCAGGCTCGACCGGGGTTCTGCCTCCGCCAATCGGTTACCTCGAGCGCCTTCGCGAAATTTGCGACAAGCACGGTATCCTGTTGATATTCGACGAAGTGATCACCGCGTTCGGCCGACTGGCAAGACCGTTCGGCGCACAGCGTTTCGGCGTCATGCCCGACATCATTACCACGGCGAAAGGGCTGACCAACGGCGTCATCCCGATGGGTGCCGTCCTCGTTCGCGACTCGATATACAATGCGTTCATGCAAGGGCCGGATCACATGATCGAATTATTCCACGGTTATACCTACTCGGGTCACCCGGTCGCGGCAGCCGCCGGGCTGGCAACGATGGATGTTTACGGCGAGGAAGAAACGTTCGAACAGGCGGCCTCATTGGAACAGCACTTCGAAGACCTGTTGCATTCGTTCGCTGATCACAATCACGTTATCGACGTTCGCAACTACGGCCTGATGGGCGCGATCGAAATGGCGCCTCGCGACGGCGCGCCTGGCGCTCGCGGTGGGGAGGCACACAAGAAATGCTTCTGGGACGAGAACCTGGTGATTCGTAACGGCATGGATACCTTGCAGTTTTCGCCCTTCCTGAACTCAAACCCCGACGAGATGCAACAGTCCTTTGCGACGGTACGTCGTGTCCTCGACACTATAGAGTAAACTCGACGATACCCGGAGACACTATGAACGCCAGACCCGCCAGCAATATCGACGTCGCGAACGTCGTCGGACACTTCATCAACGGCGCCAATGTCGCTGATGAAAACCGTCCAGAGCCCATCACGAACCCGGCGACCGGCCAGGTAACGAAGCATGTCGCGATGGCATCCAAAGAAACGGTGGAAAATGCGATCGCCGCTGCGGAAGCGGCATTTCCGGCGTGGCGAAACACGTCTCCCGCCAAACGAGCCCGCATCATGTTCCGCTTCAAGCAGTTGCTCGAAGAGCACGCCGCTGAGATCGCCGCCGCGATTACCGACGAGCATGGCAAGGTACTGGACGATGCAATGGGCGAATTTGGCCGTGGCGTCGAAGTCGTGGACTACGCCTGCGGTATCCCGGAGATGCTCAAGGGCGAGTACTCAAGAAACGTCGGGCCCGGCATTGACAGCTGGTCGGATCACCAACCCCTCGGCGTTGTGGCCGGGATAACGCCGTTCAATTTTCCGGCAATGGTGCCGATGTGGATGTATCCGATGGCGATCGCCTGCGGCAACACGTTCGTACTAAAGCCCTCTGAAAAAGATCCGACCGCACCGATGATCGCCGCACGCTTGCTCAAGGAAGCGGGCCTGCCCGACGGGGTTTTCAACCTCGTCAACGGCGACAAGGAGGCTGTCGATACCTTGCTGCATGACCCGCGCGTGCAGGCAATCAGTTTCGTGGGCTCGACGCCCATCGCCGAGTACATTTACACCACCGGCACGAAGAACGGCAAGCGCGTGCAAGCACTGGGTGGCGCAAAAAATCACGCGATTATCATGCCCGATGCGGACGTCGACAACGCCGTGTCCGCCTTGATGGGAGCGGCCTACGGTTCCTGCGGCGAACGTTGCATGGCGATCTCGGTCGCTGTGTGCGTTGGTGACGAGACCGCGGACACGGTCGTCGACAAGTTGAAAGACGAAATTTCGAATCTCAACGTTGGTGCTGGCACCGACAACTCGAATCATATGGGTCCGTTGGTGACCAAGGTTCATTTCGAAAAGGTTCGCGGATATGTCGACCTGGGTGTCGAAGAAGGTGCCGATCTCGTCGCGGATGGTCGCGGCCTTGAGGTGGCTGGTCACGAAGCCGGATTCTTCCTCGGGCCCTGCCTGTTCGACAGGGTGACAGCCGATATGCGCATCTACCAGGAAGAGATATTCGGTCCGGTGCTATGCGTTGTGCGCGCAGAATCCGAAGAACAGGCGATGCAGTTGATCGACGATCATGAGTACGGTAACGGCACGTGCATTTTCACGCGCGATGGCGAGGCCGCTCGCTATTTCGCCGACAACATCAAGGTCGGCATGGTCGGCATCAATGTGCCACTGCCGGTTCCGGTCGCGTATCACAGCTTCGGCGGCTGGAAGCGATCTTTGTTCGGCGACTTGTACGCCTACGGTCCGGACAGCGTGCGCTTCTATACGCGTCGCAAGACGATCACGCAGCGCTGGCCATCAGGTGGCGTCCGCGAAAAGGCGCAGTTCTCGTTCCCGGGCCGCCAATAAGCGGCGAATCTTCGGTACAATCGCTGTCCCACGTGCGTTGGAGACATCGATGCAGAAGTTCACGTTGTTGCTGTTTGCGCTTGTACCTGCGGCCTATGCTCAGGACTTTGCGACCACATTCAAATCCACCAAAGTAACCGAAGGCATCTATATGCTCGACGGCGAGGACGGTTTTGGGGGAGGAAACGTCGGCCTCCTCGTCGGTGACGAGTACGTTGTACTGATCGATGATGCAATGGCCCCAACCGTGCCGGCACTGATCGAGACCGCCACCGAACTGGCAGGACGCCCTGTCGACTTTGTCATTAATACTCACGTTCATGGTGATCATGTCGGGGGTAATGAGTACGTCGCGAGAGATGGTGCGATTATCGTCGCCCACGACAATATCCGTAAGCGCATGCAGGACGACCCGGAATTGAATACGGGCCCGGGCGCACTGCCGGTATTGACGTTTTCGGATTCGGTGACGTTTCACGTCAATGGCCGTGAAGCGTTCGTCTTCCATATCGAAAATGCGCATACGGACGGAGACGCTGCAATCCAGTTTCGCAGCGTGAATGTCATTTTCGCCGGCGATGTCATGTTCCACCGTCTTTTCCCTTTTATCGACCTCGATAGCGGTGGTTCGGTCGCGGGTTATATCGCCGGACAGCGGAAACTTATTGCGATGGCGGACGACAATACTGCGATCGTCCCCGGACACGGCCCAGTGGCCAGCAAAGCCGATCTTCAGCGCGACCTGAACGTATTGATTGATGCACAGGCGCGAATCAAAGCGCTCGTCGACGCCGGCCTGGGCGCGGACGATATCGTCGCAGCGAACCCACTATTGATTTATCACGACGATTACGACTGGGGCTTCATTACTACGGAACGCATGACGCGCACCCTGATTCGATCATTGACCACGGAATAAATAACAGCATGGATAATAAGAAAACGGCGGCATTCGTCAACGATATGTGGGACAGCTCGATCATTCCCGAAATTTCCGAATATATAAAGGTGCCGAACAAATCACCATCCTTCGATCCCGAGTGGGAGTCGCATGGCCACATGGAAACGGCTGTTGCGATGCTGGAAGCCTGGTGCAGAAAGCAACCTATTAAAGATATGCAGATTGAAATCGTCCGTATCGAAGGTCGCACACCTATTCTGTTTATCGAAATTCCGGGCCAGTCAGACGACGTGATCTTATTGTATGGGCATTACGACAAACAACCCGAATTTAGCGGCTGGGATGACGACCTCGATCCATGGACGCCGGTCATCAAAGACGGCAAGCTGTACGGTCGCGGCGGTGCTGATGACGGCTATGCGACGTTCGGCTCACTAACTGCAATTCGCGCTCTACAGGAACAGGGTATTGCCCATGCGCGCTGCGTCGTTATTATCGAAGGATGTGAGGAGAGTGGCAGTTTCGATCTGCCCTACTACATTGACCTGCTACAGGATCGGATCGGATCGCCGAATCTTGTTGTCTGCCTCGACGCGGAATGCGGTAACTACGATCAGCTATGGTGTACGACGTCGTTGCGCGGCAATCTGACCGGCACATTACAAGTCGATGTTCTGACTGAAGGCGTCCATTCGGGCACAGCCAGCGGCGTCGTGCCATCCAGCTTCAGAACGGCACGCCAACTCATTAGCCGAATTGAAGACGAATCCAACGGTCAGGTTCTCGTTGATGCGCTGCATGTCGATATCCCGGAGCAGAGACTCGAGCAGACCAGGCTCGCGGCCGAAACGCTCAAGGACTCCGTCTACCAGAAGTTTCCGTGGGCTGTCGCGAACCCCTTGCCCGACGAATCGCACACGGAACTTCTGCTAAACAACACCTGGCGACCGACGCTGGCAGTGACCGGCGCGGAAGGCATGCCGGCTCTCGTCGACGCCGGCAACGTCTTGTTGCCGTTTACGACGCTGAAGTTGTCGTTTCGATTGCCGCCGACCTGTGACGCGGACGCAGCGGCCAAGGCCGTAAAAACGGTGCTCGAGGCTGACACACCACCGCTGGCGAAAGCGTCATTTGAGCTCGAATCGACCATGGCTGGGTGGAACGCACCGGCCGTGGCCGATTGGCTCGAGGCGTCGATGCATAAGGCTTCCGACGCGTTTTTCGGCAAGCCATCGATGTACATGGGCACGGGCGGGACTATTCCGTTCATGGGTATGCTCGGCGAACGCTTTCCTGAAGCCCAGTTTTTGATCACCGGTCTATTGGGACCCAAGTCGAATGCGCACGGTCCCAACGAGTTCCTGCACATCGAAACGGGCAAGAGACTGACCAGTTGCGTGGCACAGGTTCTTGAAGATCACTTCAATCGTTAGGTGACGGATTGCTCGGCATTCGGGCGACGAGTGGGCGCCTCGTCGCTCACATACGCATATCAGGATTTGCTGTAGGTCAATGCCGTAATTTGTTCCGAGATCAAACCAATCAGGAACACGATAACCGCGGCGCTGATGACCAGCATGCTCATGTTCGTAAATCTACCTTCCGTCGTATACGTGTACGCGTAGTAACCAAGTCCCGTGATAAAAAACAAGCCACTAACCGGCAGGAAAATCTTGAGTGGCGAATACAAGGTAGCAACTTTAAAAATAATGACCATGAAACGAACGCCGTCTCGAACCGGCCGAATGTGGCTCTTGCCGACGCGACTTGCCGCTTCAATCGGCACGAAACAGAGCGGGTATCCGGACCGCAGGAAGGCCATAGTGATGGTTGTCGGATAGGAAAAACCGTTCGGCAACAAGTACAGGAATTCCTTAAACAGCTTCGCGCGGGCAACCCTGAAACCGGACGTCAGGTCGAGAATTTTACGTCCCGTCAGTAACGACGCAACCCCGTTGTAAAGACCATTCGCAAAAAGCCTGCCCATACTGGCGTGCGAGCCAAAATCACGTGCGCCAACAGCCATATCGTAGCCGTCTTCGAGCTTTTGCAGCAACGGCGCAAGATCTTTTGGGTCGTGCTGCCCGTCGCCATCCATGAAGGCGATTAAATCGCCGCGGGCGATTCGGGCTCCCGCTTTGATGGCGGCACCGTTACCCAGGCTCTCCGGGTGCTGCACGACGGTTGCGCCGGCTGATTCGGCAACCTCGGCCGTATCGTCATTCGAACCATCATCCACGACGATTATTTCAGCCTCCGGATAGGCGTCTGTTGCGGCCGCGACAACAGAACCGATTGCAGCTGACTCATTCTTGGCGGGAATGACAATGGATAACGACATTGGCTTCACTTCCGAATTCGGGGTGGAAAATGCTTACGAAGCGAACATTATCATGATGCCGGCCGCGACGGCTGAGCCGATAACACCGGCGACATTGGGCCCCATGGCGTGCATCAGCAGAATATTGTGCGGATTGGCGTCGAGTCCAACCTTGTTGGCGACGCGAGCCGCCATCGGTACCGCCGATACGCCGGCCGCGCCAATGAGCGGGTTGATAGGCTGCGTCGAGATCTTGTTGAGCATTTTCCCCATGAGAACGCCACTCGCCGTGCCGATTGCGAACGCGACCATGCCAAGCAACAGAATGCCGAGTGTGCTTGGCACGAGAAACTGCGTCGCACTGAGCTTGGAGCCAACCGCCAGTCCCAAAAAGATGGTGACGATGTTGATTAATGCGTTCTGTGTCGTATCCGATAAGCGATCGACGACACCACACTCACGCATCAAGTTGCCGAACGCGAGCATTCCCAACAGCGGTGCAGCCGTCGGCAACAGAAGGCCGACGAGCAGCAGCAACAGCAGCGGAAAGATAATGCGTTCAGCCTTGGATACAGTCCGGAGCTGCACCATTTCGATCTTGCGCTCCGACTCGGTCGTCAGCAATTTCATGATGGGCGGCTGAATCAATGGCACCAAAGCCATGTACGAATACGCAGCCACCGCGATCGCGCCGAGCAAATTCGGGGCGAGTTGTCCGGCTACATAAATAGCCGTCGGGCCATCCGCTCCACCGATGATGCCAATGGCGGCCGCTTCGCGTAGCGAGAAGTCCATCCACCCCAATTCGGTCAGACCCAACGCGCCCAGCAGCGTGGCGAATATGCCGAACTGCGCAGCCGCACCGAGGAATAACGTGCGTGGATTTGCGAGCAAAGGGCCGAAATCCGTGAGCGCGCCAACGCCCATGAAAATGATCAGGGGAAATGCGCCCGTCTCTATGCCCACGACATAGGATAAATGCAATAGTCCGTCGCCCGTCGCGATTTCGACGCCCGGTATATTGCTCAATAGTCCGCCGAACCCGATAGTGACCAATAGCAACGGTTCGAACTTTCGCACAATACCTAAGTAAAGCAGCAGCAAACAGACGCCGAGCATCACGACCTGTCCGGTTTCTATTTGGTAGATGCCCGAGCCGGTCCAGATTTGTTCGATCAACTCCATCGATTAGCCTGGCACTAAGCGATCGCGACGAGAGCGTCGCCAACGCTGACCGTATCGCCCTCGTCGACGAAGACGTCGGTTATCGTACCGGCACGCGGAGCAACGACCGCGGTTTCCATTTTCATCGCCTCGACGATCAGCAAAGGATCGCCGGTCTTCACCGTTGCACCGGCCGCGACGTGTACCTTGAAAATATTGCCCGCCAACACCGCGTTAACGGGCTCGCCTGACGCCGAGCGTGAAGCAGCGACTGAAGGCGACGCGGCATTGACGCTCGAAAGCTTGCCGCTGTCAGCAACCTCGACCGTGAACTCCTTGCCGTTAACACGGACCGAATAGACTCCGGAGCTGCCTGAAGTTGGCGCCGCGGTTACCGGCCGCTCGGCAACTTCACCAGTAGGCACCGGCTCGAACGCATCGGGATTGTCGCGATTCTCGAGGAACCGGGTGCCTATTTGCGGAAACAAGGCATAGGTCAGCACGTCATCGACTACATCGTCGGCCAGCCGGATACCCTTGTCGATGGCGAGATTACCCAATTCCTCGGTCTGGTGCTCCAGTTCCGGTTGGAGCAGATCGGCAGGCCTGCAGGTAATAGGTTCGGCGCCCTCGAGCACCCGCGCCTGCAGCTCCTTGTTAACAGGTGTCGGCGTGGCACCGTATTCACCCTTGAGTACGCCCGCGGTTTCTTTTGTGATAGTCGCATAGCGCGAATGGGACATGACATTAATGACCGCCTGCGTACCGACGATTTGTGATGTCGGAGTAACGAGTGGCAACATTCCAAGATCTTTGCGGACGCGCGGAATTTCCTTTAACACCTCGTCGAGCTTGTCGCTCGCGTTTTGCTCGCGTAACTGGTATTCAAGATTGGTGAGCATGCCGCCCGGTACTTGCGCGACCAGGATACGTGAGTCCACGCCCCTGAGTGAGCCTTCGAACTTCGCATACTTCTTGCGCACTTCACGAAAATACGCCGCAATCTCCTCGATCAGATTGATATCCAGGCCCGTGTCCCGGTCGGTGTCCTCGAGAATGGCGACCAGCGACTCGGTGGGCGAATGACCGTAGGTCATGCTCATCGAAGACACGGCCGTGTCGATGTTATCGATACCGGCTTCCGCGGCCTTCAGGCACGTCGCAGTGGACAGTCCTGTTGTCGCATGACATTGCATGTGAATCGGGATATCGACAGCCGCTTTGAGCCGGGTAACGAGCTCGAAAGCAACGTAGGGGCGCAACAGGCCGGCCATGTCTTTGATGCATATCGAGTGCGCGCCCATGTCCTCGATGCGCCTGCCCATGTCGACCCAAAGGTCCACCGTGTGGACCTCGCTGACCGTGTACGAGATCGTTCCCTGCGCGTGCTTGCCAACGGCGAGCGTGGCTTTGGTGGCCGTTTCGAGGTTGCGAATGTCGTTAAGCGCATCGAAAATTCGGAAAACATCGACGCCGTTAGCGGCGCAACGCTCTACGAACTTCCCAACCAGATCATCGGCGTAATGGCGATAGCCGAGAATGTTCTGACCACGAAACAACATCTGTTGCGGTGTATTCGGCATTGCGGCTTTCAGTTCGCGAATTCGCTCCCAAGGATCCTCTCCCAGATAGCGTATGCAGGCGTCGAACGTGGCGCCGCCCCAGGACTCCAGCGACCAGAAACCAACCTGGTCGAGTTTCTCCGCGATTGGCAGCATGTCGTCGATGCGCATACGGGTCGCCAGCAAGCTCTGATGCGCATCGCGCAGTGCCAGTTCGGTAATTCCGAGGGGGTTCTTGTCGCTCATTCAGTGTCGTTCGTCTTGTGTCAGGAATTGGTCTTTCGATGTTGTGCAATTGCCGCCGTTATTACGGCGATTTCTTCGTCGCTCGCGCCCGCATCGGCAGGCGCAGGGGTCAGGCGCGTCACGATCAAGGCCATTAGTGACATCGCAGCGACCAGAACCGTCAGGAAAACGAATACCGTACCCATGCCTACGAGCATGAGCATCAGGCCCTGGTCTAACAGAGTTGGCGGCATTACGGCTCCGGAGGATCTACGCGAGCGCCTGATTATACTGAAACAGGCAGATCAACATAGCCTTCGTCGCCCGTGGCGAGCGGCAACTGGATGCAGATGAAACGAATTTGACGGAGCGACTCAGAGACTCATGAAACTGATGGCGCCACCGCATAAAGCCACCGATGCGCCGGCAATCGCGTGCGCATAGCGGCGACCCGCGACCGGCATTTTCAGCCTGTCGAGGCCAACACTCGTAATCGCGACGAGCGCAAGCATCGTGGCAAGCGTCACAGCCCCGAACACCAAAGCAACTGACATTACGAGCCCCGTACTCTGCTGTGCCGCCGGGTACATCAACAACGGTATCAATGCTTCACATGGACCGAATACGAAAACGATGAACATCGCCCACGGCGTGATCGAGTGCCGGGCACGCTGATCATGCACGTGCGTGTGCTCATCGTGATGGTCGTGCTCATGATCATGTACGACGCCGCCATGCGTATGAACATGCGAGTGACGGCGATCCCGCCCTGCCTGCTGCAAACCCCAGGCCAGATACATAAGACCGAATGCGAGCAAGGCCCAACCGGCCAGGTTGCCACGCAAGGTTTCGATTTCGATCAGTGCTGCCAGTTGCGTACCAAGAAGAAGCCCGATGACACCGATGATGACTGAACTGAACACATGGCCGAAGCCACAATACAGCGTGATCCGAAGCGTCCGCGACAGGCTCCAACCGCGCGCTTTTCCCATCGCCGTAAAGACGATGTAGTGATCCGGACCCAATATCGTGTGCAGAAACGCTATGGAAACCGCAGTCAACAACAGAATCTGAGCTTCAGCCATCATGTCAGGTTAACGCCGGTGCCGACCCGGACGCGATACGTATTTACCCGTCGAATCAGCCACTGATATGGGACCCAGGAGGGTGCGAAGCGCGGTTTACTCAGGCACTATCAAGTCATGAAGCGGAATGACCGAAAGTCGGCCTGTGCGTTGCTCCTGGGGGCCGTTCTGATCGCGTCCTGTGCCAGTCAGCCTCGAACGCAGATTGTCGCCGTCGCGCAGAGCACTGACTGCGTGGTGTTGCTGCACGGACTCAATCGAAGTTGGCGCATGATGCGACCGCTGGCAGAAGCCCTGCAGGAAGCCAGCTTCACGACGGCCAACGTCGACTACCCTTCCCAAGCTGGCCCGGTCGAAGAAATCGCACCGCTTGCTGTTGGTAGGGGGCTGACCGAATGCCGGGCGCTCGGGGCCCAGCGCATTCATTTCGTCACTCACTCGATCGGCGGTATTTTGCTCCGTTACGAAAACGAACGGGCACCGATTTCGGACCTGGGCCGCGTAGTAATGCTCGGGCCGCCGAACCAGGGCAGCGAAGTCGTCGACATTACGAAGACCTGGCCTGGAGTCGGCGTGTTTGGCGGCGCGGCCGGCCTGCAACTAGGCACGGATGACGCCAGTATTCCGTCGCAGCTCGGGCCAGTCGATTTCGAGCTGGGCGTTATCGCCGGCACCGGCACGATCAACTTCTGGATGTCCGCAATGCTGCCCGACGAGGATGACGGTAAGGTTACGGTCGCGGCGACCCAGGTCGATGGCATGGACGATTTCCTGACTGTTACGAATTCTCATCGATACATCACTCGCAGCGATGTCGTGCTCCGCAACACGGCGTCGTTCCTCAAAACCGGTCACTTTATCGATATGGACAAGACAATCGCCCCGGGCTGTGCCGAGTCCGGCACGACTGATCAATCGAAGGTCGTCTGCTTCTGATCGGAAGCACCAGCGGCATACCAGTTGATTCCTCGTGTCAGGTACATAACCGCCGCGAGGACTATCCACAGCCCGATCGATCCGGCGAGCAGAGCAAAACTCTCCGCCTTTAGTGTCAGATACAAGAACGCATAGAGCGCTGTCAAAACAGCTGCCATGAGTGCGGCACGTGACCGTCGCAACAATATCGATGCGCTGTATCCTGAGATAAGCGCCACAGACGCCGCTGCGCTGATGCCATAGGCAATATCAAAACCGACGTGCTCGGCAAGCGACAATAGCAACATGTAGAACAGAGTGTTCGCAAATCCGACAAGAAGGTATTGCAAGGGGTGAAGCACCAGGCTGCCAACAACTTCTATCAAGAAATAGCTTACGAACGTAAGGCCGACGAACAACACGCCGTATTTTGTTGCGCGAAGAACAAGTTGGTACAAACCAATCGGCTGGATAAACCTGGCGCCAAAGGCATCCTCTGCCGTGTCTACTCGCACCGCCTGCTCCCCGATCCATATTGCGGGCAATTTGCGTCCCAGGCTGCTCGCATGCCAGGACGCATCAAATCCGTCGTCACGAATTTCACGCGTTGCGGGCAGTCGGCGCCCACTGAAGCTCGGCGAGTGCCAGTTTGCCGACATCGTGACCTCGGCGTTCTCGGCCAATGGCAGAAATTGCAGTGCACCGGATCCATTCAATGCGACTGAAATATTGAACACGAGATCCGATTCCGAAAGCATTGAATTCAAGAGTTGATCCAGGTCCGCACTGAGACGGGAAGGCACACCATCGATTCCCCCACCGCTGGTCGTGAAGTTAACGCTGGTATTATTTGCGACGACGACTGGTACCTTTCTGATCGCCTTGGGATCACTGACGCCAAGAAATATCTTTGCCCCCGACCAGTCGACGTGCTCAGATTCGATCCCCAGGCTACTTAGCGCGCCGAGCCTGAACGCGCCAGTAATGCCAATGTCGGCGCTGAACACGGGAACCTTGTGTAACCCCCGATACCTTTCCTCGGCCACAACATCGGCCATTACGGAAAGCTCCTCGGCGAGGAGATAGACGACCTTTTCTTCCGAATAGGGAGATCCATAGACGGTTTGCATCTCAACCTTGTAGGGCAAACCCAGAATCGGTCCGACGACAGTTTGATCGCCGCCCCAGGAGTTCCTGATATCGCGCGTCGCGATGGAAGCATTGCCCTGGCGATCGACGATGATGCCCTTGATCATTCCCAAAGGAATCAACAAAACCAGGATCAGAAATCCGATAACAGCAACCTTGACTGACGCGGAGCGACTGCTCACGTTGACGGGCATTTTCACAATGACTCTCCGTTCGGCTCACGGAGATATAAACAGACAATCCTGTCACTCTAGTGATCAGATTGTGGCCAATCGTGGCGCACGGCCATTTAACGGCGTTCTCATCATCTACGCCTCAACGTCATTACTGGACCGCTTCATCTAGGGCGCGCGCAATACGCACTTCGGTCACTGGGTGGTAAGCGCCGCGTGCGCTCCGGAACATCTCGCGCGCGAGCCCGAGATCGGTGCCATTTTCTGCAAGCGCAACGTATACGGGGTATATGAGCCTGCCCCTGCCAAAGCGGTTAAGAAATTGTTCCAACTGCTCATACGCTGGCGTATAGCGGCGTTCCGCAACCTGGATAAACCACGTTCGGCCAATCTCGGCGTTGCGGGTGGCACTGAAGCCGAGACCTTCATCCAATTCTGCGAGTCGACTGGCGGGAAGCTCCGCCGGCAAGCTGTTGATGAAATGCCGCGTCGTCTGGGGACTCCAGCCTGCGGCCGCTATTTCGCCGACATCGACCTCTCCCACCGCCCATGCTTTGGCCATCGCCTCCGCAGCGTTGAGCGTCGATGACTCCGGCACTGGCGCATCATCAGGAATGCCGGGCTGATAGAGCCATTGTTCGACCTGCGCCCGGCTCACCTTGCTGGTTTCTGTTTGCAGAAGGTGCTGATCGAGGTAGTCGAGAAATCGCTCACTGGTAATGGTCCCGAACGAGAACTCGTCAAAGTACATTTTCAGAAAACGATCGAACGCGCTGCGGCCGAAAGCATTTTCGAGATACGTAAGGAGTAGCTCGCCTTTGCTGTAGTGCATCGTGCCCTGAAAATCGTCCGGATCCCCACTGTCGAGACGCGGTGCCAGCGCTTGCATGTCGAGTGGCACTGACTCGAGATCCAGTAGCAACTCACGATAGGAAAGAACGCGCTCCTCGTCGACACGGTTTTTGTCGTAAATGACTTCCATGAGGCGCGCTTCGAGGTAGCTGGTGGTGCCCTCGTTCAACCACTGATCACGCCAGGTAGCATTGGTGACGAGGTTGCCCGACCAGGAATGCGCGAGCTCGTGGGCAATGACCGATACAAGGCTGCGATCGCCGGCGAGCAAGCTCGGCGTGATAAACGACAGGCGCGGATTCTCCATGCCCCCGTAAGGGAAACTCGGTGGTAACACCAGCAGATCGTATCGGCCCCATTCGTAGGGACCGAAAATCTCCTCAGCCTGCTCGAGCATCTCCTGAGTGTCCGCAAACTCGAACACCGAAGCATCGAGGAGCTCCGGCTCGGCGTAGATACCCGTCTCTTCGCCGAGTGGTGCAAAAAAGATATTGCCGACAGCGATAGCCATCAAGTAGGACGGTATCGGCTGTGGCATTTTGAAATGGTATTCGCCGCCGCGCGGCGTGAGCGGGTCATTGTTCGCGCTCATGACGGCCAGCAGCTCCGGCTGCGTTCGGACCGTTGCCTCGTACGTAATACGCACCGCGGGCGTGTCCTGCAACGGCACCCAGCTTCGCGCGTGAATAGCCTGGGACTGCGAGAACATCAATGGGTGTTTGCCGCCAGCCGTCAGGTTCGGCGGCAGCCATTGCAACGCTGTCGAATCCGGGCTGGTCGTGTACAAGATCCTGAGCGCGATTTTCGTCGCCGAAGCCGCTGCGTCGGGCAAACGCAAGAACAACGGTGTTCCCTTGATCTCGTCGGTGTCTCCCAGGCGAAAATCGACTGGATGGGTCTCGCCCTCGGCCAACACGAGCTGCGCGCCATTGATGCTCAGATCCCGGGTATCCAGAATCACGTCAACCGCGTCAGTATCGAGGCGCCGCATGGTGAGCGTCGCGCTGCCACCCAGTTGCTCCGCTTCGAAATCGACGGTCAGATCCAGCGCAATGTTCTCTGTGACGAACTGGTCCGTATTTGCGAACGTAAAGTAATCGTGCGCAGGGTCGTATAAATCTTGCTCGCCTGTTTTTTCAGAGCAGGCAGACAACAACATAGCTGCCAGAATCATCCAGAAAACTTTTGAGTGCATTGCTTACGACCCAGGTAGTGGTAGACGTGCGGACCCGTGATTCTATTACAAGTTCCCTGCGAAGCGGGCAAGCAACTCGCCAGGCGTGTAAACTTGTGGCGTTTGTTTGCCAAGGAATGACCATGGATCTCGGAATCAGCGACCGCGTACGGCCATTACTCGACGCCGTTGGGGCTTTCATAACCGACCGCGTATTGCCGGTGGATGAGGAATTTCTGGAAGAAGTTGGCAAAGACGGAGACCGCTGGGCGCTGACCAAGCGGCAGGCGGAAATCCTCGACGGGCTTAAGTCCGCAGCGCGAGAGCAGGGTCTGTGGAATTTCTGGCTGACCGACAGCGAGCGCGGCTACGGCCTCAGCACCGTTGAGTACGCGTGGCTCGCAGAGGAGACTGGCCGCGCGCATCTGGCCGCCGAGGCGTTCAACTGCAGTGCTCCGGACACGGGCAATATGGAGGTTCTTGAGCGATACGGAACCGACGCGCAAAAAGAGCAATGGCTACAACCGTTGCTCAATGGCGAAATTCGTTCGGCGTTTGCTATGACAGAGCCCGACGTCGCCTCGTCCGATGCGACGAATATCTCGACATCTGCCGCCCTTGCGAACGGCGAATGGGTCATTAACGGTGAGAAAACCTACATCTCGGGCGCTGGCGACAAGCGTTGCAAGATTCTAATCTGCATGGTCAAGACGAATCCGGACAATAACCGCCATACGCAACACTCGCAGATTCTCGTCCCCGTAGACGCCCCCGGCGTCGAAATTGTTCGCGGCATGAACGTCTTCGCCACAGACGATGCGCCGCACGGCCACATGCACATTCGATTCAAGGACGTACGCGTTCCGGAGGAAAATATCATCCTGGGACCCGGTCGTGGCTTCGAAATTGCACAGGGACGTCTGGGGCCAGGCCGAATCCACCATTGCATGCGTGCTATCGGCATGGCCGAACGCGCGCTGAAACTGATGTGCGAACGGTCGGTGTCGCGCACAGCGTTTGGCAGACCGCTCGCCAAACTCGGCGGCAACTACGACGTAATTGCGAATGCGCGTATCAACATCGATATGGCGCGACTGCTGACGCTACGCGCGGCGCACGCCATTGACACCGAAGGCGTTCAGGAAGCGCAAATATGGATTTCGAAAATCAAAGCAGCGGTTCCAAAAGTTACACTCGATGTTATTGATGACTCGATTCAAATGCACGGCGCGGCCGGAGTGTCGCAGGACTTTCCGCTTGCCGCTATGTATGCCGGCGCACGTACTTTACGCTTTGCCGACGGCCCCGATGAGGTGCATCGCATGGTTGTAGCGCGCTACGAGTTACGCCCCTATTTATAGAGTGACCCCATGCGCACGTGTGCCAGGGACTTAAGAAGCCGCCTGCCGCAAGGTCTCGAACAGCGAAACTCGGCCAAAGATCGGCCTCGGTAAGCGCGTATACTTATGGCGTCGCAATACGGTATAAAAGACACTCAATAACAGTCGTTCGGCTGCCGTCCGGCCGACGCACCGCTGCGAGAAAAAATGCTTCAGGAATCCGCCAAACCGATCAATCCGGTCGCCGAGGACTTCGCCGGCGCATCGCTGTCGCGGGCCGCGAAGCGCGCGTTCCATGCAACGCGTCCCAAGTTCTTCCCTGCGTCCGTGCTACCGGTCCTCGCGGGCACGGCCTGGGGCGCGTATGTCTCCAATAGCATGGATTTCTACGTGTTTGGGCTCGCACTGCTCGCAACGGTCTGCGTGCATGCGGCGAGTAACGTCCTGAACGACGTTGGCGATGAGACCTTAGGTACGGACAGACAGAATGAGCAACGTATCTATCCGTACACAGGTGGCTCGCGGTTCATTCAAATGGGCATCCTCAGCCAATCACGCATGGCGCGCCTCGGTGTTGCGCTAATAACGATCGCAGCGCTGACAGGACTTGCACTCATTAGAGAGAAAGGGCCGGTCGTGTTGCTATTTGGGCTAGCCGGTATTGCGCTTGGCGTGCTGTACTCGCTGGGCCCGCTAAAACTGAGTGCTCTCGGCCTGGGTGAGACGTCGGTCGCTGCAGCGTTTGGCGTGCTACCCGTTGCAGGCGCAGCCTGGCTACAGGGCTCTGCTATCGACACTGCCGTGCTGCTCTTCTCTCTGCCGGTGAGCGCCTGGGTTGCCGCGATACTGCTTATCAACGAAGTACCGGACATCGAAGCCGACGGCGCCTGCGGCAAAGGCACGTTACCGGTTCGGCTAGGGCTGCCCGCGACATCGCGACTGTACTTTGCCGTGCAGGCGGCCGCATTTGCGACCATCGTCTTGTTGACCGTTCAGGGCCACCTGCCCCTGCTCGCGCCGCTCGCCCCAATCGGGCTCTTGTTCCTGGCGTGGCGTGCATCCGTTACAATAAAAACCGGCGTTGAAGACCGAAAGTCTATGACAAAAGCGATTGAATCTACGTTAGCGATTCACACTGTCGGCTGTTTGTGGTTAACGGGCTGTGCGTTGTTTTACGTTTGGTGGTAAACGGCGGAAGGGCGAGATGCAATTCAAAATAAGAAAGGGACTGAATATCCCGTTAGCCGGCATTCCGACACAAAGTGTCTCCGCCGGTCCTGACATACAGTCTGTGGCACTGCTCGGTCTGGACACCAAATACCTCAAGCCCGGCATGCTGGTGCAGCAGGGAGATCGAGTCAAACTCGGTCAGGCACTTTTCCACGACAAGCAGAACCCCGGCGTAAGTTTCACATCGCCGGGCAGCGGTGTTGTCGCGGCAATAAACCGCGGCGAGCAGCGCGTGCTGCAGTCCGTCGTTATCCGCCTCGAGGGCGACGATGCCGAGGAATTCGATACATTTTCGACGGAACGCCTGTACAGCCTCGAAGGTGGGGCCGTGCGCGATAATCTGCAGGCCAGCGGAATGTGGACAGCATTTCGCACACGGCCGTTCAGCAGGATACCGGCCGTCGACGAATCCCCGAAAGCGCTGTTCGTCACGGCAATCGACACCAATCCGCTCGCCGCCGACCCCGCCGTCGTCATCGACACCAAAAAAGAGGCCTTCGCACAGGGACTTGAAATCGTCGCCAAGCTCACCGACGGGAGCGTCTACCTGTGCACAGCCGTCGATTCCGGCATCACATGTCCGGACGGCGAGCAGTTCCGGCATGCCGAATTCTCAGGACCGCACCCGTCCGGACTTGTCGGCACGCATATTCACTTTCTCGAACCCGTCAGCGAGCAAAAGACCGTCTGGCACATAGGCTACCAGGACGTGATCGCCATCGGCGAGTTGTTCACCACGGGGCGGTTGCCCGTCGAGCGCGTTATAGCGCTGGGTGGCCCGAAGGTCGAAAAGCCGCGGCTCATCGCGACTCGCCTCGGCGCCAACGTCCACGACCTGGTGCATGGCGATTTGTCAGCAGGCGACGTGCGCGTCGTGGCCGGCTCGGTGCTCAACGGCCACCGCGCGGTCGACTGGGCGGCCTACCTCGGTCGTTACGATACGCAGATAACGGTTTTACAGGAGGGCACGCCGCGCGAGTTCCTTTCTTTCATGCGGCCAGGGTTCGGCAAGTTCTCGGCGGCGCGCGCGTTCGCCGGCAAGCTGTTAGGAAAAGACTATCGTTTCACGACCTCACAGAATGGCAGCCCGAGAGCAATGGTCTCGACCGGCAGCTTCGAGCAGGTGATGCCGCTCGACATCTTGCCGACGCCATTACTCAAAGCACTGCTGGTCCGCGACACCGACGGCGCGCGCGAACTTGGCTGTCTCGAACTTGACGAGGAGGACCTTGCGCTCTGCTCCTTCGTCTGCAACGGCAAGTACAACTACGGACCGCACCTACGCAAGAACCTCCACGAGATCGAGGTGAACGGCTGATGAAAGCAATACGCTCGTTCCTCGACAAGCTCGAACCCCTGTTCACGAAGGGTGGCCGACTCGAAAATCTGCACGCGCTGTTCGAGGCGGTCGATACGTTTTTCTACTCACCGCCGGACCTCGCGCGTGGTTCGCCGCATGTGCGCGATGCGCTCGACCTGAAGCGCGTCATGATCATCGTCGTCTTCGCGTCGGCGCCGGCAGCGGTCGTCGGCATGTGGAACGTAGGCTTTCAGGCTAACATGGCGCTGCAGAGCCTTGGTCTCGCGGGCATCGACGGCTGGCGAGGCACACTGCTGCCGCTGCTTGGCGCAGGTTATGATGCGGCGAGCATCTACGACTGCTTCATGCATGGCCTGCTCTACTTGCTGCCCATATACATCGTGACGATGGTCGTGGGTCTGTTTTGGGAAGTCCTGTTTGCGGGCATTCGCAATCACGAAGTCAACGAGGGTTTCTTCGTTACGGGGTGGCTGTTCGCGTTGATCCTGCCAGCAACAATACCGCTGTGGCAGGTTGCAGTCGGTATCAGTTTCGGTGTCATCCTCGGCAAGGAGGTCTTCGGCGGCACGGGTAAGAACTTCCTCAACCCCGCGCTCGTTGGCCGCGCCTTCCTGTACTTCGCTTACCCGGCGCAGATTTCAGGCGATGCGGTATGGACTGCTGTTGACGGCTTCAGCGGTGCGACCGCGCTCGGTGTCTCCGCGCTTGAAGGCATGGCCGGAATTGCGGGCATGGGACTGACCTGGACGCAGGCGTTCGTCGGCCAGTTGCAGGGCTCGATCGGTGAGACGTCGACGCTGGCGTGCCTGCTCGGCGCCGCATTCCTCGTTTACACGCGCATCGCCTCGTGGCGGATCATTGTCGCCGTCTTCGCGGGCCTGATTATCCCGACGCTGTTGTTTGGCAGTGCCGGCAGCAGCAACCCGATGATGTCCATGCCCTGGCACTGGCACATCGTGCTGGGCGGCTTCGCGTTTGGCGCTGTCTTCATGGCCACGGATCCCGTCAGCGCGGCACAAACCAACGCCGGCAAATGGGTCTTCGGTCTGTTGATCGGCGTTATGACCTGGCTGATTCGTGTCATCAACCCGGCGTTTCCGGAAGGCATCATGCTCGCGATCCTGTTTGCGAATGTGTTCGCACCCGTTATCGATCATTTCGTCATCCGCGCCAATGTCAGGCGGAGGTTGAAACGCAATGTCTGAAAAAGAAAAATTCGACCGTGACAGCATCTCCAACACGCTCTTGGTCGCAATCGGTTTAAGCCTCGTCTGTTCGGTCATTGTTTCGGGCGCGGCCATCGTGCTGAAGCCCGTGCAAGAGAAAAACGAAGAGGAGTTCCGCCAGCAGATCATCCTCGACGTGGCCGGCCTCATGCAGCCGGATGGCAATATCGAGGAACTGTTCGCCGCAATCGAACCGCGCATGGTCGAGCTCGAAACCGGCGAGTACAGCGATGCCGAAGATCCGGCGACCTTCGACGCGTTGATGGCCGCCGGCGATCCGGAACTCGGCATCACCATACCTGACGACGAGGACATCGCCGGCATCGGTCGCCGTGCGAAATACGCACCGGTCTATATCGTCAAGGACGGTGCAGAGATCGACCAGGTCATCCTGCCTGTCTATGGCAAGGGCCTGTGGTCGACGATGCTTGGTTACCTGTCGATCGCGCCGGACGGCAACACTATCCGGGGCCTGCGCTTTTACGCGCACGCCGAAACCCCAGGCCTCGGCGACCAAATTGACAAGGAACCGTGGCGCGCCCAGTGGGTCGGCAAACTCGTCTATAACGGCACCGACGAGCCACAAATCCGCGTTATCAAGGGTCTGGTGCCCGCTGCCGCGCCTAACGCCAAGCATATGATCGACGGGTTGTCTGGCGCCACGCTCACCGGCAACGGCGTGACCGGCCTCGTGCAGTACTGGACCGGCCCGCACGGGTTCGGACCTTATCTCAAGACATTCCGTGCGTTGGAGGACGGCTAATGGGTGAAGCACGCAAAGTACTTATCGATCCGCTTGTCGATAACAACCCCGTTACGTTGCAGATGCTCGGCATCTGCTCGGCGCTTGCGGTTACGACTTCGCTGCTGCCGGCGCTGCTCATGTGCGTCGCGCTTACCAGCGTTGCCGCTCTGTCCGGGGCCGCCATCAGTGCGTTGCGACATCGCATCCCGAACAACATTCGCATCATCGTTTACATGACGATCATCGCGTCGCTCGTGATCCTGGTTGACCAGCTCCTGCGCGCGTACGCGTTCGAGACCAGCAAGCAGCTATCTGTCTTCGTTGGCCTGATCATCACTAACTGCATAGTGCTCGGTCGCGCCGAAGCCTTTGCGATGAAGAATAGCGTCGTCATGAGCTTTCTCGACGGGCTCGGAAACGGGCTGGGCTACAGCCTGATCCTCATCTCTGTGGCTGTGCTGCGCGAACTATTTGGCGCCGGCACGCTGCTCGGCTACCCGGTGCTCGAACTCGTCTCCAACGGCGGCTGGTACGAAGCCAACGGCCTGATGCTGCTGCCGCCGAGCGCATTCTTCATCATCGGCCTTCTTATCTGGGGCATACGTACGTGGCGTACGCAGCAGGTCGAGAGACCTGACTACCAGATTCACGAAGTTCACAGGACGGAGGTATTCTGATGGATGCGTACGCAAGCCTCTTTATCCAGGCCGCCTTCGTCGAGAACTTAGCATTAGCGTTCTTCCTCGGCATGTGTACGTTCCTCGCCGTATCCAAGCGCGTCGAGACAGCCATCGGCTTAGGCTTGGCCGTTATCGCTATCCAGATCATCACGGTTCCCGTGAACCACCTGATCTACAAGTTCCTGCTCGCCGATGGGGCTCTGGCCTGGGCTGGTCTCGCCGAAGTCGACCTGAGTTTCTTAGGGCTGGTCAGCTACATCGGCGTCATCGCGGCGCTCGTGCAGATTCTCGAGATGACGCTGGACAAGTACTTCCCGAAGCTCTACAACGCGCTCGGCATTTTCCTGCCGCTGATTACCGTTAACTGCGCCATCCTCGGCGGCACGCTGTTCATGGTCGAGCGGCAGTACAACTTCACGGAATCAGTCGTGTTCGGCGTGGGCAGTGGTACAGGATGGGCAATCGCGCTGATCGCGCTCGCGGGCATTCGCGAAAAACTCAAGTACTCCGACGTCCCTGAGGGTCTGCAGGGACTCGGCATCGCATTCATCATTGTTGGCCTCATGTCGCTGAGCTTCATGGGCTTCTCGGGAATTTGAAGTGAACATCAACTCCGCCATGTTGCAGGAAGTGTTGCTGGGTGTCGGCCTGTTCACGGCCGTCGTGCTGATTCTGGTTTTTGTCATCCTCGCCGCGCGCTCCAGGCTGGTCGCGATCGGCAACATTAACGTCACCGTAAACGACGAGCTGGAACTTGCCATTCCGGTCGGCTCCAAATTGATGCAGGGACTTGCCGATGCCGAACTGTTCGTACCGTCGGCTTGCGGCGGCGGCGGCACCTGTGGACAGTGTCGTGTGCGCGTGCTATCCGGTGGCGGCGCGATCCTGCCTACCGAACGCTCGATCATCAACAAACGCGATGCAGCGGATCATTACCGGTTGTCGTGCCAGGTCGCTGTCAAGCAGGACATGCAGGTGCAAGTCCCCGATGAGGTCTTTGGCGTCAAACGCTACGACTGCACCGTAATTTCCAATCGCAATGTCGCGAGTTTCATCAAGGAACTTGTGCTGGGCCTGCCCGAAGGCGAGGAACTTGAGTTCCGTGCCGGTGGTTACATACAAATTGAGTGTCCGCCGCATGACCTCAAGTACTCGGACTTCGACATCGAGGAAAAATTTCGTGACGAATGGGATCGTTTTAAGCTCTGGCGCTACGAATCGCATGTGAAGAAGTCCGAGATGCGTGCCTATTCGATGGCGAGTTTTCCGTTGGAGAAAACGGTCATCAAACTCAACGTACGCATCGCAACGCCTCCGCCTGGTGCCAATGACTCGGTTCCTCCGGGCGTTATGTCCTCGTTCATTTTCAATCTGAAGCCAGGCGATCGCGCGATGGTCTCAGGTCCTTATGGCGAGTTTTTTGCCAAGGAAACCGATAACGAAATGGTGTTCATCGGCGGCGGCGCCGGTATGGCGCCGATGCGTTCGCATATCTTCGACCAGCTAAAGAGAAGGCACAGCCAACGCAAGATGACCTTCTGGTATGGAGCACGCAGCCTCAAGGAAATGTTCTACAAGGAAGAATTCGACGAACTCGACGAACTGAACGACAACTTCGAATGGCATCTGGCGCTCTCCGAGCCACAACCTGAGGACAACTGGGACGGGCTCACCGGCTTCATACACAGCGTTCTGTATGACGAGTATCTGGCCAATCATCCAGCCCCAGAAGATTGCGAATACTATCTCTGTGGGCCACCGATGATGAACTCAGCAGTTATTAAAATGCTCGACAGTCTGGGCGTGCCTAAAGAGAACATCCTGCTCGACGACTTCGGCGGATAAATTGTTGTGACTCGAATCCTGCAAATCTGCTTGCTGCTTTCGATAGTGTTACTTCCGGCTTGCGGACGCGACTCGCGCCTGCCCGAATATGAGCTCGTCGGTAACGCGATGGGCACGACGTACAGCGTTCTGCTGGTAGACCCCGCTGTTGAAGTATCAAAGGACCGGCTTGAGGCCCGAATTACCGAAACTCTTGAGCGCATTGAAAACCTATTGTCGACGTGGCGCGACGGTTCGGAGCTGTCGAAATTTAACGCCAACCCGGTGAGTGGATGGATCGATGTATCGATAGAGCTTTGCGAAGCGATAGAACGTGCTCTCGAAGTCAGTCGACAAAGTAACGGTGCTTTCGACATTACGGTCGGTCCATTGGTCAACCTCTGGGGATTCGGACCGCAAGGCGATGTTAGCGAACCTCCGGAAGATGAGGCATTGCTCGAGGCTATGAGCAAAGTGGGTTACGAGGAACTGCAGACACGTTGCGACGAACCCGCCGTGCGAAAGAGCGACGGCGCCGTCTATGTCGACCTGTCCGGCTGGGCCAAAGGACACGCGGTCGATGAAATAGCTGTGCTACTGGACGAGCATCAACTTGCCGATTACCTCATCGAGATCGGCGGTGAAGTGCGGGTTCGAGGGCACAATGCGGACGGTCTCAAGTGGGCCGTGGCGGTCGAAACTCCGTCGACGACAAGTCGCACGCCACATTCAGTGTTGCGTGTAACTAATACCAGTGTCGCCACCTCCGGCGACTACAGAAATTTCTTTGACCACGATGGCAGGCACTATTCGCATACAATCGATGCACGTACCGGTCGACCGATCGCGCATGAACTTGCTGCAGTCACGGTAGTCAGTGAATCTGCCGCCTATGCTGATGCCATGGCGACTGCACTACTCGTGCTCGGCCCGGCGGAAGGTCCACGGCGCGCAGAGGAACTCGGCCTCGCCGCTTTCTTTTTGGTTCGCGGTAAACTATCCATCCAGGAAGTGACGACGCCACACTTTGACCTGCTAGGAAAATCATGAATCTCGTTATTTCTACATTGCTGCTGAGTTTCATCGTGATTCTGCTCGTCATCGCGGGCATGAGTATCGGTGTGATGAACGGCCGCAGGGCGATCAGCGGCAGCTGTGGTGGACTCAATAGCGGTGGCTGCGAACTATGCAGCGGCAAGTGTCAGAATAAACGTGACGACCCGGAGGGAGAAAACACATGACTATCCAATCCTGCCTGGTTAAAGACTACATGGCGCGCACTCTCGTGACCTTCAAACCCGATACCGACGTACTGGACGCCGTCCACGTACTCGTCACCAAACGTATCGCGGGCGCTCCCGTGGTAGACGATAAGGGTAACCTGCTCGGCATGCTATCGGAGCTCGACTGCATGAAGGTGGCACTCGACGCCGGTTACCACGGTAACTGGGGCGGGCCTGTCAGCGACTTCATGAGCGACGGCGTCAAAACAGTCGATGCCGAAATGAGCATCGTCGATCTCGCCCAGATGTTTGTTACTTCTCGTTTTCGACGCTTCCCCGTGATGCAAGGCACGAGACTCGTCGGCCAGATCAGCCGCAGAGACGTGTTACGCGCGTTGGAGTCCCTCGCAAAAGGTTGATTTTCAGTCCGGCCTTTTCCTTTTGTATTTCTGTGTGAAGTACATTGCGTGACAACATTTTTCATTCGTCTCGCGGCAATAATTATCGCTATGAGCCCGCGTATTAGTCGCGCGGATCAGGCTGACCTTACATTGAATTTCACGGACCACTGGGTTGGACTTGTGGCCCTCCTGATATTTATCCTGGCCTACGCGTTCGTGATAGTCGAGGAGTTTACTCACCTCAGAAAATCCAAGCCCGTGATGTTAGCGGCTGGACTGATATGGGCGATCATCGCCTATCAATATGCTGCGGAGTCTGTTCCGCATGCCGCCGAAGAGGCTGTTCGGCACTTCCTCACCGAGTTTGCCGAGTTGTTCCTTTTTCTTCTAACGGCAATGACCTACGTTAATTCTATGAGTGAACGTCTCGTTTTCAGTGCGCTGAGAACCTGGCCGGTAAGCCGTCAACTTAGCTACCGAAAACTATTTTGGATTACCGGCATCATCGCTTTTTTTCTTTTCGGATGTACCATTGCGACGGCGGTCGGCTTTCACAACTTTCTTCATCTCCCGCCATTTCTTGGCATGATGACAGGGCTCGCGTATTTGCAGATCTATGGCTACTATCTGCGCCGCACACACGTTCCGGTAAACAATGATGTATACGCTGGGGGTCACGCGGGAGAGGTCACTGCATTCGATGGATTTCGAGAGGTAGCACGAGCCGAGTGGGACACGCTGCTCTTTTTCTTCGGTGTCATTATGTGCGTTGGTGGCCTTGTGTTCATCGGCTACCTCGATCAACTTTCTCAATATGCGTACACCGAACTCGGGCCTACAATTGCCAACGTGATGGTCGGAGTCGTATCCGCAATAGTGGACAATATCCCGGTCATGGTTGCGGTTCTTCAAATGAACCCCGACATGGATCTGGCGCAATGGTTGTTAGTTACGCTAACTGCAGGTGTCGGTGGCAGCCTTCTTTCCATAGGATCTGCCGCAGGTGTAGCGTTGATGGGACAAGCGCGAGGCCAATACACTTTCTTTTCTCATCTCAAATGGACGCCGGCAATTGCCGCAGGATTCGCACCCAGCATCTGGGTTCACCTGCTGGTCAATAAGGGCTTTGTGAACGTCGCTCCAGGGTGATTTGAAGCGATTCTTCGGAGTTCCATACCTGAACGGCCGCTTTCACCAACTGCAAACATTCAGATCGCTGGAAAGCGAGTGAAATGAAGGGCAGCTAATGACCCGAAGGCGACATTGACTGGATTCCGGAAAACGCCAGCGCGTTGTTATAATTGGAGGGTCATACAATTTGATTCGGGTGGGCGACATGAACTACAAATACATGGCCATGTTTTTGGCGGCAGCTCTACCGGGCCTGGTATTCGGGCAAGGCCCTCAGACC
>Ga0255052_10000014_pt1 | contig 133354 bp, 104 predicted proteins | sample JV7_2_21_MG_FD_188632 | JGI IMG/M metagenome (GOLD analysis project Ga0255052, IMG submission 188632) | Seawater microbial communities from Jervis Inlet, British Columbia, Canada - JV7_2_21 | ecosystem: Environmental > Aquatic > Marine > Inlet | place: Canada: British Columbia | collected...
CAACACCGCGGCCACGGCGCCCGCCACGACCAGTAGCCCGATATCGATCAGATAGGTCTTTCTCATAGTCCCCCCGTTTTTCTTGATTCGGCGTTATAGTGTTTTTTTGCCGATACCCAAGATTAGCGTCGACGTGGCCGTTAATCCACAATATACGTTCATTCGGCCAAGTTGGACCCCGTAATGCGTGAATCGAGATAGTCGACAGCCCTGATAAACGTTTTCCTGTCAGGCAGTTCGTGACCCAATCTCCGAACTACTATCAACTCGGAATTTTCGACCCCGGCGTGTTTGTAGGCCGTGTAGACCCGGCGCGTCAGCATCTCGTTGAAATCGTTCGACCCTGTCAGGAACACGTGGCGATTCTGCCGAATGAGATCAAGTTTGGGCGGCGGTGTGTTGCTACCCCACATCTCAGCGCCGGCAATGTAGATTCCGCCGCGGAATATATCCGGTTTCGCGGACGAAACCCGACTTGCTGTTTTGCCGCCGCCCGAGAATCCGGCGACATAGATACGCTCTGTGTCGAGAACATAGTCGCGAGCCAGCACTCGTGGCGCCAGCATTGCAAGAAACATGCGCTTATTAACGGCGACCCTATTGCCTGCATTCCTGGCGCCTATCCAGATCAGGTTCTTGTCGTGTAAGGCCCTTTTCCACATCGTCGGTGGTCCACCTTTCGACTGCGGGCTAACGTAAACGACGGCGCCCGCGGGCAGCGCCGCATCGTAGCTGTCAGGGACGTATATTTGCCAGGAAATATTATCGTTATCGTGGAGGATCTCTGCGGCATCGATTGCACCCTGGTCACCCAGTAATTCCTGAGGTGTGAATTCGACGGTGTGCAGCCCGGTCCTGGGCAATTCGCCGCCCTCCGCGGACCACGCAAGCGATAATCCGAGAGTTAGGGTGGACAGGACGATGTTCGCCAGTAGCTTCATCGCTCTGCCGCTTGATCCCTAAGTAGCTGACTGCGGCCGAATCGGGCTGCCGTCGAAAAATCGGCCCAGTCGCAGTGCCGAGATATCGATACCGGAGTCATCCCCGGTCAACATACCGGCTATCGCCTTGCCGGCGCCGGGGCCAATGCCGAAACCGTGACCGCTGAAGCCTGTCGCAATATGGAACCCGGGGAGACTGTCGATCGAATCGATTATCGGTACCACGTCAGGTGAGGACTCGATCATTCCCGCCCAGCTCTCGACAATCGGCGTATTGCCCAGCTGCGGAAACATCGTGTCCAGATTGCGACGTATCCCCTTCAATACCCGCTTACTCGGCTTCGGATCGAGAACGCGGGTCGTCTCAAACACAGTCGGCTCTTCCAGCGACCACGACTTGGGAGTCTGCCACTCACTAAAAAACTCCCGGCCAAACGACAGACGCACTATTTGGATTTCCTGACGCAGCGCCGGAACAAATTTCGTGAAGTAACGAAACGACGACGGCGTCACCGGATGCTCGAGTACCGAGCCGTGCGCGATGGTGTAGCCCCCGTCTTCGCGACGTCGAATACCCAAACGGTCGTCAAAGACATTGCCGTTGAGGACTTTCTGTCCTGGCGCCGTGCGTGCGGCTGTGCCTTTGACCTTGAGCTGTGGCACGTCGATGTCCAATGAACCGCAGAACAACGATGTCCAGGCACCAGCAGCACAAAGGACAGTATTGGTTTTTATTATTCCGTGTTCGGTTACCACGGCCGATACGTGGCCAGCAGATGTCTCAACTCCCCGCACAGCGCAAGCGGTAAGAATAGTAGCGCCTGATCGCACCGCAGCGCGCGCAAGAGCGGGTGTCGCTTTGTGAGGCTCGGCTCGTCCATCAGTCGCCGTGTAAAGAGCACCCGACCAGTTAATCGCGGAGTCGGTTACATGCTCTCGTAACTCAGATGCATCCAGCAAGCGCGAGTCGATACCGAAGTCCCTGGCTGTTTTTGTCCAGACGCCAAGTTGCTCCAGTTGCTTCTCCGAGTTCGCCGTAAAAAAACAGCCGCCACGCGTGAAACCGACATCTTCTCCGATCTCGTTTTTCAGCCCACCCCAGATACGCAGGCTCTCGAGCATCATTGGAATCTCGCGCGTATCGCGGCCCTGTACCCGGACCCAGCCCCAATTGCGTCCGGATTGCTCACCCGCGATGTGTCCCTTCTCGCAAAGCACAACGCTCACGCCCTGCTTTGCCAGAAACCATGCCGTCGAAACTCCGACGATGCCGCCACCAATAACGACGACATCGGCAGCAGCCGGCACGCCAGCTGGCGGCTTGAGCGGTCCGCTCCAGGTTAATGCGACGCTTACGTCGTCTGCAGGTAGCATGATTGTTGCCCGTACATATTGATTCCTATACCGTACCGTCCCGATGGAACAAGCAATTCAAACAGTATCTGACATTCCGTCGCTGATCGCGACATCAGTTGTGCGTGGCAGCGAACAGGGCGAGAGCCATGGGGGCGTTTACCTCATTGATCCGGCCTCGCAGGCTGTACACCAGGTTCTTGACTGGGACACCGCCGACATCGACTGGACCGGACGAGGTTGGGATCGGGGCCTTCGTGGCGTGGCATTCTATGACGGTGAGGTGTACATCGCAGCGAGTGATGAATTGTTCGTTTACGATCAGGCCTTCACTCGACTACGCTCATTCCGAAATCGGTACCTTAAGCACTGTCACGAAATTTGCGAGTACCAGGGCAAGCTCTACCTGACGAGCACCGGATTCGACAGCATTCTGGCTTTCGATCTGGCCGCACAAGACTTCGCCTGGGGTATGCATGCGAGCAAAGTGGACGGTGTTTGGCGAGCTCATCGTTTCGAACCTAACTCCGATGTGGGGCCGCCGGCCAAGAATCAGCTACATATCAATAGCGTATTCTGCGATGAACGGGAGCTCAGTTTCTCCGGCCTGCGCACGGAGAGTATTGTCAGCCTGGGCGCCGACGGCAAGTTATACGAGCAGGTCGAATTGCCTGCCGGTGTGCATAACGCACGGCTTTTTTCGGATGGTGTCGTATTCAACGATACAGCCGCCAATTATCTGCGCTTTGTCACTCGCTCTGGCGACGAAAGCCGGTTTCCGTTCCCGGTCTACGACGACGATGACATTGAGTTTGCCGGTGTAGACGATTCAAAAATCGCCCGGCAAGGATTCGGACGCGGTCTGTGCACCATTGACCATCGCCTCGTTGCCGCCGGATCGTCACCGTCGACCGTAACAATCTTCGATCTGGCATCCGGACAACGCGTGCTTAGCGTCAATTTCTCGATGGATATTCGCAACGCAATTCACGGCCTTGAAGTTTGGCCGTATGAAATGCCGGATGATCTCCGGGAGAGCAGTCGCTAATCTCTGATTCCGGCGGCGTCAACCACGGCCGCAACGACCGCCGGGTCGCCATCATAGAGAATATTCGCGCCTGATATCCCGGGGATGGACGCCATCTGCGATAACGCGTCTGCCGCTATTGCGATTCCCGTACTTACCGGGTCCCCGGCCGCGGCGATCTGGCGCGCCAGTTTGTTCGGAATCCGGACTCCCGGATACAAATCCTGAATCTCCTGTGCCATCTTGGCTGAGGTCAAGACAGGCAGCTCAATGATGAAGGCGGCACGATGCGGGAGCTTCAGGCGTACGACCCCTTGCATGTACGATCGCAGCATGGCGATATTCAGGCACGGCCTGCTCTGGATGAATCGTACCCCTGCTTCGATTCTCTGGTGAACCTTCGCGGCCCGCCAATCCTCCGACGGTTTCATAACGGGGACGAACGTTCCAAGATAGAAGCCGCTGTCAGCCGCCTCATCGTTTTTCTTGCCGACCCGTTGCGCAAGCTCAAACAGCTGAGCCGGTTCAGTGTCAAAAACGCCTTTCACCTTGCCACGCAGCGCGTCCGGCAACTTTTGTCCGCGGCTCAGCAAGAGGCTCGTCACGCCCAACCCGGCAGCGCCCAGCAGGCTGCTCTGCAAGGCCACGCGGTTACGATCCCTGCAACTGAGATGAACGATTGGGTCAATTCCCTGTTGCAGTGAAATACTTGCGACCGCGAGCACCTCCATGTGCCCTTCAGCGTGCCAGTTGTCCCCGACTTGAAGCGCGTGCACCAGCGGCTTGAGTGCGTCGATATCTGTCTGAAGCCGCGTCCGGGTCGTACTCGGATGCAACGGCAGCGTCGCCGTTACAACGAAGTCTTCAGAATAAATTGCATCACGAAAAGTCTTCAAGCGATTTCCTGACCGTGGCCGACTGGGATAGTGTCAGCGGCATTGGTGACGAGTGTCAAATTCCGGCTTGAACAGTGGCACAATGGCGATCGGTCGATCTGCGGACGATTTGAAGAACATGGATCAATTGCCAGCGAAGAGCGATGTGCGCGAGTTTCGTGCGTACCTTGATGCCAATGAATATACCGAACAGGCGCTGAAAGCCCGAATCGGCACCGCATTACCACCGCGAGCCGACAACGATCAGCGGCTCGCTTATGTAAGTCGCGAGGCGACACCCCAGAATGCCCTCGTTCGGCTGTTCCTGCTGGGCGCGTCGCTGGACCAGTCAACTGCGAGCGAAGTCCTGTCAGCCTCATTCATCGAACTCTGTATGGGCATGGGCCTGGTTGACGCAAGCCAAGGTCGCCTACACGCAAATGTAGTGATCGTCGGCATCGAGGATTTGTTGTTCGTTTCCGACGCTTTTCGAATGCTTGGCGGTGACCAGGCCACCGATTTTGTGCTTCCCGCGAGCACACACTCGGCCAATTACCTGCGGCGCCTGACCATGCGACCCGAACTCGGCTCGATGCTCGATCTGGGCTGCGGATGCGGCATTCATGCTTTGTTCGCCGCGCGCCACTCTGGAAAAGTCATCGCGACAGACATTAGTCCTGCGGCCACTCGCTATACGACGTTTAACGCGTGGCTCAATGACATCGACAATGTCGAATGCATCGTGGGCGATATGTTTGAGCCGGTTGCAGGACAGACGTTTGATCTGATCGTCACCAACCCTCCTTTCGTCTTGGGTCCCGACAATTCGTTCGTGTATCGCGATAGCCAGCTCGAACTCGACGAACTTTGCCGGCAGCTTGTCAGCAATGCGCCTGATTTTCTTAATATTAACGGACACTTACAGATGCTGTGCGAGACAGTCGAGTTCGAAGGTGATTCCTGGCACGAACGTATGAATTCGTGGTTCGCTGGAACACAATGTGACGCCTGGATTCTGCATAGCCCACCATTGCATCCGCTCCATTATGTGTCCCAACGTGCGGCCGATCTATCGGGTGGAGATCTTCAGGAAGTGACCCGGTTTGATCATTGGGTCGATTACTTCGAAACACGTAACATAATCGCCATCCATCCGGTTATGGTCGCGATGCGGCGGCGAGACGGCAATAATTGGTTGCATGTGCATGATATGTCGGGCGATGTCGACAAAGAGGCAGGCGAAGCAGTCAGCAAGAGTATCGCCGCCTGTGATCTTCTTGAACGCTGTAGCGACGATGACGTATTACTCGGCACGACGTTCGCGATCTCTTCAGATATCGCGCTCGAGCAAAAGTTCTTGCGACAGGACGGCCTTTGGCAACCTCAATCGTCCGTGATAAGCATGATGTCTGGACTACCGATGGACGCCGAAGTTGACATGCCTATCTTGGCATTTCTCAATCAGATCGACGGCAAGAAATCATTGCGCATGGCACTGCAGGCATTCAGTGCAGCTGTTGGCGCAGACATTTCGAAACTGACAGCAGACTTGTTGCCGATCGTCCGCCTGTTCATCGGTCGGGGATTCCTCGAGTCCGCTGAAAGGCCCGAGTGATTCAGAACCCGGAACAAAAAAAGAGCGGCGAACAGCCGCTCTTTTTTTCTGCGCACCTGAAACTATTGCCAGTTGCGTGAGTACATAACCCCAAACTCGAAGGGCCTGTTGATTGTTATGCGTTTCCTGCCGAAGTAGGCGTCAAAAGACAGATCGTCATCGTAGAGTACCGCACGCTCATCGAAGAGGTTATTGAAGAACAATTCGAGACTCCAGACATCGGTCTGCAGCCCGGCTTTTAGATCGACAATACCGTACGACGGTTGTACAACCTGATCCCGCGAACTAGCCGAGAGCGCTCCACCCGAAGCCCGTGCCTCAAAAATTGACACGCCATCGTAGAACTCAAGTTGATTAAACGAATCGCCCTGGTATGTGTACTGAGCACGTACATACGCGTTAGCGTCCGACACCCAGCTCACCGGCCATGTCGCCTGCGCGTAGGTTGCGGCCTTGAATTCCGGCACATTGGGCAAGCGCGACCCTTTTGGAACGGGATTGTCTGGATCTGTCACGAAGAAATCTTCTGACGTTTCAGCATCGAGGAATGTGAAATTCAGACCCAGGTCCCAGGTGTCGTTTGGCGCCGCCCGCACGTCGACCTCGAGCCCTTGCTGCTCGGCGTTGCCGACATTAATTACGCTTACCTGGAATGGCTGGCCACAGGGGTCCGTCGATGGGTCCTGCCCGGCCGGGCATGGCGCGAAGCTCGGGTCGAGGGCTTCGATCTGGTAATTCTCCCAATCGCCGAAAAAGGCCGTCGCGTTAATTTGTAGCCGACCGCCCAACCAGCGCGTCTTGGCGCCGACTTCGAAGTTCTTGAGCAGGTCGGGCTCGTATTGGACCGGGAACACCGTCAGTTCCTCGGCGACGCGATTGCGATTGGCGCCACCGGCCCTGAATCCCTCCGAGTACAGCGCGTATAGCATGCGTTCGTCGTCAAATCGGTACGTCACCGATACCTTCGGAACGCTATCGGCATTGCCGCCTTTCGGAAATACGGTGTCGGGCCAGACGCCCGGCGCGGAAATGAACGGCTTGTCCACAAAATAGGTTTTTTCCATATCCTGATCGAAGTAGCGGTAGCCGACTTCGGCGGACCATTGCTCGTTGAAATCGTAGCTGAAATTGCCAAAAACAGCCCACTGCTCCCACAAAGTGTCGTCAACCGAGAGCCACCATGACGGGTCAACACCCGACGGCGTATAGCCGAGTCCGGCGGTCCAGTAATAAAACGACAGGCTGTTGAGATAGCCTTCTTCCGGGACTCGCGCCCGGTATTCCCAGTGTTCGGTTTTCCGTTCGTAAAAAGCGCCAAGCACCCAGCGATAATTATCGCTCGATTGCGACAGGCGAATTTCCTGCGTAAATCGGTCATTGTCCTGCGGCTGGTTGGCGTAACCAACGACATCCTGATCGTAGAATGTCGTTCCGGACCAGCAGTAGCCAGCCGAAAAGTAGCCGACGCAAAAATTATAATTCCAGTACGACGAGTAAATCGTTCTGTCAATAGAATATTCGACTTCACGATCGAAATAGCTCGTGTTAGAGACAATATCGATATTGCCGATGCGCCCCTCGAGCGTCAAAGATGCTTGCGACCACTCGTCGTCACGAAATTCGTTAAAGAACCTGACGACTTTCAGGTCGCCGATCGTAGGATCGTGATCGTTGTAACTGCCAGTTTCCGATCTCTGCTGGATGTACCCGACGGTAGCGGACCAGTCATCGCTGATAAACCACTTCGCCGAAATGCGTCCGCCGATGTAGTCCGACTCGTTAATATCATCCGCAACGAAAGCAGAGTTGTCTATACCACCCACAACTGGCGATGTGCCGAGCACGTTATCGACAAAGCCGCCGTCAGTTGCCGAAAAGCCGACGAGTCGAATCGCGAACTTATCTTCGATCAGCGGCAAATTAAGCATGCCGTTGATATCGTAGCTCATTGCCGAGTCGTTGCCGGTACGCGCCATAACCTCAACCGCAGCCGAGAACTCTGTGGGATTCGGTTTGTTCGTGATGATCCGCATCGTGCCTGACTGCGAGCTGTCGCCGTAAAGCGTGCCTTGCGGTCCGGCAAGCGCCTCGACGCGTTCGATATCGACCATGCGCGGTTCGGGATTAATCGTGAACTGTGTTAGCGGCTGTTCGTCGATATAAAGTGCCGACGAAGACGCAGCAATGAAGGCATTCGGGTTGTCGGACACGCCGCGAAAAATTATCTTGGTCGCACCCGGTCCGCCGCCGATGCTAGATACGCTGGGGAGGAAGCGAACAGCATCTTCAAAATTGGCGATACCGGCCTGCTTGAGATCAGACCCCGTAAACGCCTGGATACTGACCGGAACGTCCTGGAGGTTTTCTTCCTGTTTGCGCGCGGTTACCGTGATTTCTTCGAGGCCACCCTCGCTTGCGTCATCTTCCTGCGCTGTCGCATCATCCGCGTAGCCGGTAACAGCCATCGATACGGCGACCGCAAGTGCGCTCTTTACAGGAAATCCATCGTGATTCGTACTTTCAGCCATGTTCACAACCCCCTGTTGGTATCATTGGCTCATATGTATTTATACGTATACAAGTCTACTATCTTCTTTTGCTCGGACACAACAGACGCGACTTTTTATCAACAGGGCTGCAGCACGCGCGAATTGCAATTTTGCAACAATAGCCTGTTTTGCTATGTTGCAAGCCGGTCTCAACGCCCACGCACATCCCAAAGAACATGAATATTGACCAACCGCTAAAAAAATTGGGCGAGGTAGACGCTCAGCCGCTCATTGATGCCGTCCTGGCCTTGGGTGACGCCACCTGGCTCGAGACCGTCAACCGGCAGAATGAATACGAAGTCCACCGGCAAACGCGGTCTGTGGTGCTGGTGTTTTGTGACGGCCCCATGGACAAGCTCGAGGTGTCAAAGCAAGCAGGCTGGGATCTTCTCGCCGATGCGGCGATTCCGGTAATGCACGAGCTGATCGACCGTTGCTACGAACCGGGAGGCACCATCATCCGTGCAATGGCCGCGAATCTTGTCGCGGGCGGACGGATTAACCCACATTTTGATTCACATTCGAGCTTTCGCTTGAGTCACCGCATTCATGTACCAATCACCACGAATCCGCGCGTGCGCTTCACAATCGATGGCCGACCGTTCCAATTGAAGGTCGGGCAAGCGTACGAGATCAATAACCAGAAGACGCACAGCGTTATCAACAGCGGCGCTGAAGATCGCATCACTTTTATTTTTGACTACCTTCCTGCAGAAAACGTCGGGCAAACGACGACGTAGTCACCTCGACATAGATTCCGGCCACCAGTCCTCGGGAAGGTCGCGCAACGCGGGCTCCAGTACTTCGATTAGCGGTCCCAGGTGCGCTTCGTAGCGCCGCCACAGGTGCACCGAGCTTGAGTAGATGGGTTTGCGTACTTGCTCCGAGCTGGCGGTCTTAACCGCGCGGTCGGTTTCCCAAAATCGCAGGCACGCCTCATCAAACGGTAGCTCGCAATGGTCGAGAATTCGCCGGACCTGTGTGTCCAGGTCGGCGACATTGTCCTCATACTGCACCCGCAACACCTTGCCCGGTAACACATCGTCCCAGTGATTCATCATGCGGACGTATTCCAGGTAGAATTCGCCAATCTCAAACAGACTGTAGGTGTTCGACGCGCCACGAGCAAACAACTGCTTGAAGCTCCCGAGGCAGCTGTCAAGTGGGTGTCGCCGAGCGTCGATGATCTTCGCATTCGGGAGAATCAGGCTGATTAGACCAACATGGACGAAGTTGTTGGGCATCTTGTCCGTAAACCGAGGAAGCTCGAGGTCCCGATGCCGCTCAGTGCGGCGCAGATAGTCCTCGCCCAGCTCCCGGAATTCATCGTTCTCTACGTCACGAATCGCGAGCGGATAGGACAGGCGGTCTTCGCGCTTTAACCCGACTGATCGCCCAACTCGTGCAAGCTCAGGCAATTCATGCGTCCCCTCGACCTCCGGGTGACTCGCGAGAATCTGCTCGATCAGTGTCGACCCTGAGCGAGGCAAACCGACAATGAATATCGGCGCGTTGCTGTCGCAGCCCACCCCAGCCCGCTCGGCCAGCAAGGACGAATTAAAAACCTCTATGAAATCGTCATGCGAGTCAATCGTTTGCACGGGATCGTAGTTTTCTCTCGCGCGCCGATTCTCGTTGCCCTTCTCATAGAACACGAATGCGCAATCGTAATCACCGCTATCTTCGTAAGCCTTGCCAAGCGCAAATTGAAAATTCGCGCGTGCCTCCTCATCCAGCTTTTCGCTGCCGACCCGTGACTCCATCTCCACGACTTCAGTCGCATCAAAACGAAACGTCTTCAGATTCGCCAGGCTCCAGTACGCCTCGCCGTGATTGGGGTTGTGTCGAATGCACTCGCGATACGACGCGATCGCCTCATCCTGTTGGCCGATCGTCTTCATAACATGACCGATGCCTGCCATTGCGTCTGCATCGGTCGCATCTCTCTCCAGCGCCTGCCTGAACAGTCGGGTCGCATCGTCGTGGCGTCCGATCATGGCGTAGACTTTTCCAGCCGCGGTATATGACTGTGACTTGGACGGATCGAGCCGCATTGCCTGTGAATAGGCCGCAATCGCTTTCTCGGAACTTTCCATTTCATGATGCGCGACACCAATATCCATCCAGCCACGATAATAGTCAGGCGCAATTTCCAGTGCTTTTTCAAGCAACACGATGGCATCGCCCCATTGCTTTGCACGCATTGCGACCCCTGCAAGCAGGCGCAAGGCATCGACGTCTTGCGGAGACTTGACGAGGACTTCGCGAAATATCTTCTCGGCCTCCCGCAAATCACCCATCCGCTGCAGCCTCAGCCCTCTGACAAGCTCTTCGCGATGTGGAGTGAGTTTGAACGACTCCTCGAAGTATCGGGTTGCTTCGTCGTCGCGACCAAGCGCCGTCAGCACTCTGGCCTGCTTCATTTTTATCGAAGCGCTACCCGGTTCAAGTTTGTCCGCACGTTGTAGCGATTCGAGCGCCTCGGTGAGCTTTCCTTGCATGATCAGCGCTTCAGCAAGCCCCTCGTGGGCGCGCGAGAAGTCGCCGAAAAGCTGCGCAGCTCTTGTCAGGGTATGTTCCGCATCGCGCGGCTTTTCCTGTTTGATCAGGCTGGCGCCCAGCAGGCACAGAAGGTTCGCGTCCCTTGGAAATGCATTCAATGCCTGTCGGCAAATTCGCTCCGCGAGCACTGGGTCGCCGGCCCGCAGAAACGTGGTCGCGCGGTCAAACGAAGCCCTGGGAGTGTCGTTGTCTTCTTCATGCATACCGCTATTTGTCCAGTCGATCGCGAACATAGTTGCGAATATCGAGACTCAGGTCTTCCATCGACCCATAGTAACCCGACTCGAACACGCGTGATTGCATGCCACGCTGCACGCTTTCGCAGATTTCCCAGTCCTGTTTGTTGACCAGGTCCCAAAATTCGACCGCGTCGAGCGGATCGAAATACGGTTTCTCCATCTCGTCGGGGTGAAACAGAAATTCGCAAATAATGTCTGTCCTGTCCGGCGAACGCGGCCACAGCGTGAACGATGCGGCATGATCCATCGCCAGGCTCAACATCAGGTTCGGGTAAAAAAGCTCGCCCTTGTGTCGAACTTTCTCATCGTCATTGAGATCAGGAAACGGTTCGCGATTCGTCGTGCCCGACATCGTAAACGTGTTGGTGCCCTCTTTCTGGGGAATACCGCGATCCCAATCGAGCGCGCTACCGCCGCCAACGCGAAACGCCGGAACGATATTACATAGTTCCGGATGCACACCAGCGCAGTGATAGCACTCGTTGTAATTTTCGAGAATCACTTTCCAGTTTGAGGCGACTGCATAGTCAATGCGGTGTGCGACGCGTAACTGATCCATCGGGTAGCGGCAAATTCGCTCAGGAATATCACCCAGCATGTCGATGAGCGCCTGCTCTCCGGGAAGAATACGGACGAAAACATATCCGCCCCAGACATCGACACCGACCTGGTGCAGACCCAGGCAGGACTTGTCGATATCCATGTGTGGCGTACTGTATAACTCGCCGTTGAGCTGATAATTCCAGGAATGGTAGGGACAACGGATGCCTGCCTTGAATGTCCCACATTGCTCTGCGGGCGTCGCGGATTTTATGAGCTCCGTGCCACGATGGCGGCAGACGTTATTGAAACCGTGCAGCGAACCGGGCTCATCGCAGACCAGCAGGATGCTCTCGCCGAGAACATTGACCAGCCTGTAGTCGCCTTTGGCCTCGAGGCCCTCGAGGCGGCCGGCACAAAACCATTCCCTGTGAAATATCGACTCACGCTCGCGCGCGAAATGCCCCGGGTCCAGGTAATGCTCCCCAGGTAATGTCGCTTCGAGTTGTTGGATGTCCGTGCTGGCCATATGCTGGGCACATTCAACCGCGGGCATAGGCAACTTGCAACAACCCCTGATGCGATACGACGTCATTATTATCGGGGCCGGGCACAACGGCCTCACCGCGGCCGCCTACCTGGCGAGGGCTGGCCGCAAGGTATTAGTGCTCGAACGACGCGCTGTCGTGGGTGGCTGCGCCGTGACTGAGGAAGTGGACGCCGAGATTGCGCCCGGCTGCCGTGTATCAACGGCCTCGTACATCGCGAGCATGCTTCGACCGACTATCATCAAGGACCTGAAGCTCGCGTCCTATGGCCTCAAGATGATCGCCTGTGACCCCGGCGTGCAGGCCGTGTTCGATGATGGCGACGTCGTTGGCTGGTGGTCCGATGAGCAGCAAATGCGCGCGGAGCTCACACGCTTCGCGCCTGGCGATATTGACGCTTTCTTCGAAACAGAGAACGAGCTCAAGCGGCTCGCCGCGTACCTGCAACCGTTTTTTCTCGAGGCGCCCCCCGACATTCATGCAACCGGCCTTGCCCGTATATCGGAACTCTGGCGCACGTATCGTCGCTTTCGCGGCGCAACGGGCGACGATATCAGCGGCCTGATCCGCTTTTTGACCGGCTCGCTCGGCGAATTTCTTGATCGCCGTTTCGAGTCCGACAAACTGAAGCGCCTGATACTTGCGAACAGCTTGTACGGCAAACATGGTGGCCCGTATCAGCCCGGCACCACCATGGGGTTGTTGTTCCATCTCCTGAGCGGCGGCGACTCGGAGCAGCAGGCCTGGCAGGGTCACGTCATCGGTGGCATGGGCGCCATCTCGGAAGCGTTGCGTAGTGCGTGTGATGAACTTGGCGTCGATATTCGCACCGGTGCACCGGTCCGAGAGGTCAATGTCGCAGACGGCAAGGCTCATGGCGTGACTCTCGAGTCGGGACAGGTAGTTGATGCAACTATCGTTGTTTCGAACGCCGATCCGAAGCGCACGTTTCTTGGCCTCGTGGGCGAGAACGACGTCTCTCGCGCATTTCGACGCGACATCGAGAACATTCGCATGAACGGTCCTGCGGGCAAGGTTAACTTTGTTCTTGGCGAAGAACCGCAGATAAGCGGCATGCCGGCTGATCGTACGAGACCGCAGCGCTCGCTTTTCACACTCGTGCCGACACTCGCCGAGGCCGAGGCGAATTACAACGCATCGCAGCGCGGCGAAATACCCGAACGTCTGTGGGTCGATTGCGTGCTGGCCTCGAACGTCGATGACACACTCGCACCGGATGGCCGGCACATGTTGACCTGTTTCGTGCAATACCTGCCCTATGCGACTGCCAATGGGAGCTGGGGTGAGCACCGCGAACTGCTGGGCAACAAGGTTACTGAGCTGCTCGGCCAGTTCGCGCCCAACGTCCCCGCCTCAGTGATAGCGCGCCGTGTCTATACGCCCTTAGACCTGGAAGAGACCTTCGGTATTACCGAGGGAAACATCTTTCACGGCGACATCTCACTCGAGCAGATGTTCTTCATGCGTCCTTTGCCGAAGTGGGCACACTACAACACACCGATAGACGGGCTGTATCTGTGTGGTGCGGGGACCCACCCGGGCGGTGGCGTTACAGGGGCACCGGGCTACAACGCCGCGCATACTATTTTGCGCGCGACCTAAGGTCGCTTCGCCGTTAATATCCATAGCGTTAAACCTGTAGAGAGGTTTTGGGATCAGGATGCCCGTTTGTCCGCGAGGATCTGAATGACGCCGGTCGCGCCGAGATCGATATCCGTCGCGTTGTAGGTGACGTATTCCTCATCGCGCCGAAACACGACGCAGTTTCGACCCGCGGCTTTGGCGTAGTACAGCGCCTCATCAGCCGCTTTTACGATACTTTCGGAGTCGCCGGCGTTGGTCGGCAACGTCGACGCAACGCCAACGCTAATTGTCACGACATCGTGCACTGAACCCGGGTGTTCGATGCGCAGCCCCTCTACGGCTTGTCGCATACGTTCGGCAACGACCAAGGCGTCCACTGTCGTCGAACCACCAAGCACCGCCACGAACTCCTCGCCGCCATAGCGCGCAACGAGATCGAGCGGCCGGGTCGCACACAGCGAAAGTGCCTCGGCCACCTCGCGCAGACACTCATCGCCGGCCTGGTGCCCGAGCGAGTCGTTGTAGATTTTGAAAAAATCGATATCCGCGAGGATGACGGCGAGTGGAGTTTTGTCACGCGCACCAAGACACCAGGCGCGGCGCTCGAAATCGTCGAATTCCCTGCGGTTGGGAATTCCGGTGAGTGCGTCAGTTTTGCTCAGGCTGCTTAGCTTCTGATTGGCTTCCTCCAGATCCGCTGTGCGCTCCGCAATCTCCACTTCTTTGCGTGCAACAGCCTGCGTGAGCTCGCGACGAAGCGAATCGCCGGCCTCGATGGACTTGCTCAAACGAGCGTGGGCCTTTTTGAGGTGCTTGGACCGCGTGCGCATTGCGTAGAAAATCGGCCGAAATTCTTCGGCCGTGTTGACCGGAGTTTTAATTTTTTCGCCGGCACCGTCGATACTGAAACGCTTTACAGCCGCGTTCATATCCCGAACCGACTGGCTTACACGTCTCACAATCGCGCGTGCCAACAATAACGAAATCGCGCAAGCAATGAGTAGCAGAAGGACGCCAACACGGTAGTCCCCCAGCATCTGCAGGGTTACCTGATCCATCGGCACGCGCAGGAAGACACGCCATCCGTTGGCTGTGTGCGCGTAAACGCCCATATAATTGTCGCGTCCGTCATCACCCATACGCTCAAAATTGAAGGCGGCGCGCTCACCATGCTTTGACGCTTCGGTGACCAACGTCGCATCAGTTATGGTCTCGAGCGCGGGCAGGTTCGCTTCTTCGGTTGCGTAAATGACACGGTTTTGTCGGTCCACGATTATCATGACGGCGCCGTCAATATGTGGCCGCTCCTTGTCAATGGCTGCGAACGCAGACAGATTCATCGACCCCTCAACTATACCGACTGGCGCGCCGGCGCTGTCGATCAGCGCCGCGCTGACCGCCACGATGGGATCACTTCCGAGGCTACGACCGCGGAACGGGCTCGATACGTAGGGCTGCCCATTTGCCATCGGCTCAATGAAATATTCGCGATCTGACACATTGTGGCCGGCAAGGTCTTCGATAGGTGCGAGGGGGCCAGACATGAAGTTGGTCGCTGCCACAATGTTGCCATCAGTGTCTGCGCCAAGCATGGTCAGAAAATCTGAATACACCTCGTGGTAAAGAAGTAACGAACGTGTGAAGGATTCCGGAGACAAGTCCTTACTATCGCTGATTGCCGAAGCCGCACTGGCAATACCGGCAATGTGTTTGTCGAGGTACCGGTCGACAGCATGAGCCATGGACGCCGCTGTTTCATCGAGGCGGTCAGCCATTCTCTCTATTCGGAAGTTCGCGGACCTTTCCGTCAGCAACAGGATAAGCGCGAGAACGGGAATAGTGCCAACCAGGGTCAGCCCGATGATAAGGCTTGATCGCAGACTGCGCTTCGATGAGTACTTCGCCAGAAGGCCGCTTTTATCCGAGGCGGCGAACTGGTATACCGCAAAAACGCCAAGACCGGCCAGCAAGCCGTAGGCGACGAGACGGGCGAAATCATGCCCAACCAGCAGAATATTCGTCGTTGAGATTGCGTCAGTGAGTGGCAGCATGCCATGGGCGCCGATGATTGGTATCCAACTAAGGCTATCGGCAAACGGGGCCGAATCTTTAGCGTGATATTGTTGCCCTCTATCGGCCCGCGAAAGACAAAAGGACGCCAGCTTGCTTTCACATATCTACTTCGATCTCGACGGCACATTGACCGATCCGTACGAGGGCATTACAAACTGCATACTCTATGCGCTCGACGAGCTCGGCTTTCCGCACCCGGATGACGACTATCTGCACAGCTGCATCGGCCCGCCGTTGTACGACACATTTCCGCAAATGGTCGGCAAGGACCTCACACTGCGGGCGGTTGACTTGTATCGCGAGCGCTTCGTCGACATCGGCTGGAAAGAAAACAAACCCTACGATGGAATTCTCGATGCACTTGAGACAATTTGCGAAGCCGGTCACACCCTGTTCGTTGCGACCAGCAAGCCGCGCGTCCATGCCAGGAGAATTGTCGAACATTTCGGCATGGGTCCGTTTTTTAAGACCGTGCATGGCTGTGAACTGGATGGCACACGTTCAAACAAAGCTGAATTGCTCGCTTTTGCCGTCGCCAAAAACCCCGTCGTAAAAAGCCGCACGATGGTTGGCGACCGTATGCATGATCTTATCGGTGCTGTCGCAAACGACATGCGACCAATCGGCGTTTCCTACGGTTATGGGTCCATAGAAGAACTCACAGCGGCTGGCGCCGTCAGCATAGCCAGCACACCTTGCGGCCTGCCTGAGGTAATCCTCAATTGAACCGGCCCAGCGCTGTGCGTTGGCGCGTTCTTGCCCTGCTTGTCCTGGCAAGCTTCATCTCGTATGTGTTGCGTTACAACGTATCAACGGCCGGCCCGGCCATGATGGTCGATCTCGACCTCACCGAGGCACAGCTGGGTTACATACTCGCCGCGTTCACGGCAGGCTATACGATTTTTCAATTTCCGGGCGGCGTATTCGGTGACGTACTAGGGCCGCGACGTGCTTTGACATTGATCATGGTCGCGTGGGCAGCACTGACCTTGCTGACGAGTGCCGTGCCCGACGACAGCTTTAGCAGCACGACGGTTACGCTAGTTGCGCTCATTGCGGTGCGCTTTTTGGTTGGGGCCGTACACGCACCGATTTATCCGCTCACTGGCGGTGTTGTCGAGCGCTGGTTTCCGGTTGGTGGTTGGGCCCTGCCGAACGGCTTATCGAGCACGGGCTTGACACTGGGTACAGCTGCTACTGCGCCGGTACTTGCATGGATGCTCACCTTCCTGGGGTGGCGACAGTCCTTTGTTCTCCTTGCCCCATTGGGCCTCATCGGCGCCGCGTTGTGGTGGTGGTACGCCCGAGACAATGCTTCCGATCACCCGGCGACCAATGCCGCGGAAGTCGAACTGATTTATGCGAATCGTCCGCAGGTGCAGCAAGCAAGCGACGATCAACCATCGTGGCTGAGGGTCCTGCGAAACCGCAATGTAATCCTGCTGACGCTCAGCTATTTCTGCATGAACTACATCTTTTACCTGATGTTCAACTGGGTTTTCTATTACCTGGTCACTGTGCGTGGTTTTGAAAGTCAACACGCGGGCTTTCTCACATCCGCGCAATGGATCGCAGCGGCCGTCGGCGCGACCGCCGGCGGCGTGATTTGCGACTCGCTGTGCCGGCGGTACGGCATGCGTCGCGGCTGCGCGTGGCCGGCGATGTTTGGCGTTGCGTTTTCGGGAGTCTTTCTGCTCGTCGGCTCGATTAGCGACAGCGCCTACGTTGCGGTCGCGTGTCTCGCCGCGTCGTTTCTTTTCAACCAATTGACCGAAGGCGCGTTCTGGGCCGCCGGCATCGCGATCGGCGGCAGGCATGCGGCTGCGGCTTGCGGCGTCATGAATACCGGCGGTAATGCCGTGGGCTTCGTTAACGCACTGCTGGTTCCCTTTACGGCGTCGACGCTGGGTTGGACCGTGGCCATGATCACGGGCACGGCGTTCGCGTTCGTCAGCGCCCTGCTCTGGCTCTTCATTCGCACTGATCAGCCTGTCGCCGATTGACGGCGCTTTGATGAACATTTCATGACCTTGAAGTTGTAGCGCCTCGCTGTTCTCGCTGACGATTTTTTTTACAGTTTGGCACCTGTTTCGCTCTTGCCTGCTTCAATCCTGCAGCTAAGTATTTGATTGCAATTGGTTGGCATAATGATTGCATTACTTACTTCGAGAGTTGCGCTTCTCCACCTCGGCTCAGCGCGTTAAAAATTAGAGCCGAGGACCAATTTTCGGCCCCGCTTCGGCGGGGTCGTTGCGTTTATAACGCTTCCAACATGCGCTCCACCAAGGCCGCGCCTACCCAGGAGCCGAAGCCCAGGAAAACATACAAGGACACTCGCCCGTAGCTGCCGGCATCGAATGGCCACTCGCTAATTTCCATGAGGCGTTGTTCGAGCGCAAGATCCGCGCGCAACTGTTGCGCATCGTCTACCGAGCGCGTTTCCGGGTCGCGCCGCGAGGCAATGGCACTGCGAATCTCTTGCAACTCTGACTCTTTCGCCGTTTTCAGCCGCTGGTGGATTCCCCAGGCTGGCAAAACCAATGCGACGACGGCGGCCGAAACAAGCATGAATACCGACACGGCGGTTCCAATTGTCGGCGAGTTTGGGTCGAGCCACAAATTCGCCGAGACGGACAAACCAACAACGGCGAGCAGACTGGAACGAACTCCGTGCTGGGCATAGGGTCGCACCAACGTCGTGTCCAGAAGGTCGATGTTATGAACCTGTCGCGCAGTTCCCGAGATGGCGATTGCGCTCCAAACCAGAAGATACAAAAAGCGAAAATTGAACCAACCCATGAAGACAAGGCCGACCATCGGAAGAACATAATCCACACTCCAGCGCCCTGGCTGAAAAAACAATAACGGATCGGTCGACTTATGCAGGAACAAGAAATACATAAGCAATATGCCAGCGACTCCCAGCCAATTAGCAGCTGTGCGCGGAAAATCATTTGACTTGTGATTGAGTGCGAAGTTTGCAGCGATGGTTTCCAGATGCCTGTTCGTCCAAACACAAAGGTAATAAATGGTCATCGGTAGATAACCGACCATCATGTAGAGCGTCACGGGCGCCCGCACGGCAATATCGGATGAATGCCCGGCGGCCACATCGGCAACGATACCGATTACCGAGGTAACCCAAAGCGCGAACCCGCCAAGGGCTACTGAACAGATAATGCCGGTCACCACCGGTGGCACCGAAAGGGTGTCAGCAAACCACTGAAATGCTCGATGAGTTAGTGGTCGGAACGTCAAAACATATCCGTTATTCTGAGCGGGGACCTGATTCTAGCGGATTCCTGAATGGCCGGTTCGTCCACCCCGGCAAACTGTTATTGGAACGATACGCACGATAGTATCGGTAGCGAAGCTCTTAAGTTCCGAGAATGCGGCCGCAGGTATTGCCGGGAGACTGTCTATTGATTGATCACAAGCCCGCCACGACGCAACACAATGTCGGCGATTTCGAGATCCATATCGCGTCGCAGGCCGAAACAACCCGGAGTGAGTCGACCGATTGCGCTGCCACCACGATCCGTACATTCGAGCCAGGCACCGCTGTCGATGAGGTCGTACGAGAGCTCGAACACAATAGTTGCGCGATCATCCGTGGTCTTGTGCGTCGGGAGACGATGCGCACATTCGCCGCGGAGTTGGCTCCCTACCTTAAACACACCGAACTTGGGACCATCATTGAATCGGGCCTCAAAACGAAGCGGGTCGACGGGGTGCTCGGCATATCGAAAGTCGCTGCCGACCTCATCATGTCACCACTCGTACTAGGCGTCGCCGAGGCGGTCCTCGGCCCGAGCTGTATTCATTATCAGCTGAGCAGCACCGAGGCCATCCAGATATTTCCCGGCGAGACGCCGACGCCCCTGCATCGGGATGACGACCTTTATCCACTCAAGCGTCCGGGACCCCAATACCAGATCGGGAGTATCTGGGCGGTCGACGATTTCACTCCGGCGAACGGCTCAACGAGGGTGATCCCTGGGAGCCACCTCTGGGACGACCGCTGCCGGCCGAGCGACGAGCAGGCGATAAGCGTTGAGATGCCAAGCGGGTCGGTGCTGCTGCTGATGGGATCGACCTATCACAGTGGCGGACGGAACGAGAGCAACGCACAACGGACCGGATTCGTCGTCAATTTTAATCTCGGCTGGCTTCGTCAGGAGGAAAATCAGTATTTGACAGTGCCTCGAAAGATCGCGAAGCGATTACCCGAGGCCCTCCAGAAGCTCATGGGTTATCGCTCACAGGGCCGCTTGCTGGGGCACTACGTAGGTATGGACCCGGACTGGACATAAATCGCGAGCACTTTCAACATGGGAAAAGAATTTCAGGAAATTGACGAACGCATGCTGCGCTGGATTGAACGCCAACGTTTGTTCTTCGTGTCAACCGCGCCGCTCGCCGATGACGGCCGAATAAACTGTTCGCCGAAGGGGCTGGACGGCCTTCGCGTACTCGGTCCACGACAGATCGCTTACGCAGATATTGGCGGCAGTGGCATTGAAACGGTCGCGCATTTGAAGGAGAACGGTCGCATCGTCATTATGCTGTGTGCTTTTGACGGACCACCGAAGATCTTTCGATTTTATGGTCAGGGTCGGTCGGTCGAGCCGCATGATGCCGACTTTGAAGAGTTGCTACCGCTGTACCTGAACATGCCGACCATTCGGAATTTTATTGTCGTTGACATCGACTGCATTCGCGATTCGTGTGGATACGGCGTCCCACACTATGAATTTCAACGAGAGCGCGAATCACTCAAAAACTGGTGTGACGACAAGACGGCGGACGAGCTGCTCGAGTACCGAATAGAGCGAAATTCCGAGAGCCTCGACGGCCTGCCCGGCCTGGACGTCGACCAGTGGAAGTCGTCGAAGAAATAGATTTTGTCGGAACCCACGCTTATCGCTTTGTCGTGGCACGCTCGTGAAGGACTTATCAATGATTGCCCCCTTCAATTGCTGTCGCCATTGCGCGGATGTGCTCCGGTCCTGTGCGGCAACAGCCGCCAACGAGTTTCGCGCCGGCTGACACCCAATCCCTCGCGGCAGCAGCGTAGTCGACAGACGTGACGGTACCCGACCAGGTGTTGTCCGTCACGTTGTATGCTTCGCCTGAGTTCGGGTACACGACAACTGGTGTTTTCGGCAGCACCTGCCGAATACGACGAATCAACGACGTTACATGCTGGGGCGGCGTGCAGTTAATACCAACCGCCAGAACTGTCGGATGATCGCGATACAAGTTCGCAACGTCCTCAATCCTCGTGCCGTCGCTTATGTGCTGCGCATCACCACATGAAAAACTGACCCACGCTGGCGTATTGCAGTCGCGCGATAAGTCGGCGAGCACTTCTGCCTCAGCAAGTGACGGTATTGTCTCGAGCGCCAGCACATCCGCGTCGCTATTGTCGAATAGCTCGAGTCTGTTGCTATGAAACAGCCTAAGCGCTTTGACACCGACATCGTAACAGCCGGTGTATTCCGAACCATCATGCTGCGCGGCACCGTAAGGTCCGACGCTGGCCGCGACAAGTGGCACACGATTGCTATTCGGATTGTCGACGAGAAATTCTTCGCGCGCGCGTTTCGCGATGCCTACCGATAACAACATCAGGCTATCCGCCTCGTCTGAAGAAACGTCCAGGCGTGCGAAGCCTTCGCGACTGGCCTGGTAACTCGCGGTTGCGATAATTTCTGCACCGGCATCCAGGTAAGCCCGGCTCGCATTAAGAATCGACTGCGTATCCGTCATCAGCAATGATGCAGACCAGAGCGAGTTGCCAATGTCGCAACCCTGCTTTTCGAGCTGCGTTGCCAGGCCACCGTCCAGAACGATCGGGCCAGCCCTCTGAAGTCGCATTTCGAATGCTTTTTTTTGTGCCTTGTTCATGCTTCTTTGAACACCTCCGGATCGATCACGACAGGCACTTCGATGCCATAGAGCTCGTTGGCAACGAATACCGCGCTGACAATAGTCATATCAGGTTCACCGACCACAATTTTGGTCGGCCCATTACCCAGGCGAATCGTCTCCACGAGAACGCCGGGTGAGCTGGTACTGCCGCGTGTACGTTGAAGCAGCAATTCCCGCCCCACTATCGACTCTCCGAACTGCGGATGGCGCTTGTCGCAGATTACGCCCGTTTGTGGGTCGAGTCCGCCCCAAAAACTCAATGCCTGGTCGAGTCGCAACACGGACATGGCCTAAACCGCTCCCGTTTTTATGGCGCGGCCCGCGCAGGCGGACTCAACGCAATCGTTGAGGCTCCCAAACAATACGCTGGCGCCGAGACCGGACGGCGCGTAGTAGGCCCATTTGGCAGAATTGGTCATGACACGCCCATTTGTTCCTGGCATCGCCGGATGGTAGTAGGTGCAGCGGCCGACGACGAATTGCACGTCCGCTTTCATTAGCCGTTCAAGCATGTTCGCTGATTCGAGTTCGGCGATTACCGCCGCACTCGTTGAAGCATACAGTTCGAGATTCTTCGCAACCTTGCGACCGCCAAGCAGACTATCCAGCGCTTGAAACTCCTGAAACGAGAAATGTGGCGCTCCGACACAAATAGCTGTAAGTGGCTTGTCAGAATCGTCGCTGAGCATGGCGGCTGTTCTGCGGATTTCATCGGCGTCGATCAGTCGCTCTGCGGACGGTGGCTGTCCATGAAAAGCCTCTTTGATGGAGTTCGCCTCGGGCGTGATACCGATAGCGTGAAAGATACTCACCGAGCCTGAGCTCGCAGCCGCGCTTCCCAGTGCCCGGAGCTGCTCCACACCTGTCGTCCGACGCAGCCCGGCGATCGCCGGCAGCGCAGAACCGCTTTCAAGCCCGATCAAAATGCCAAGAACATGAAAAAACCAGTCCTCTTCAAGCCAACCGTCGGGCATATTCGCGATTCGAAAAAGAACGGTAGCCCGTCGCTCTGCAGTTCGATGCAGACCGCAATCGGGCACTCTTCCCGTTACGGCCGCGCACATGTCGACAAACTCGACATAGCGATTGCTGCGAGCGCCGAGCACAGAATTGGCGTAAACCACGGCGCTCGACTCACACCAGGCCAGGTTATCGCCGAATCCTGGCTCCTCGCGCGTGTGATAAGGCGCGCAGGTCATGACAGGGTCGCAGCCCATATCTTTATATATATCAATGAGTTCTGAGGCCGCTCTCGTGCCGCGACCGGCCTCGCACTTAAATAAATTCAGCGCACAGGACGTTAGCGTGGTCGGGATGGCGACGGTGGTATTCCCCGCAGCAATACGGCGCGCAAAATCCAGATTCGGCGGGCCCTGGAGATAGGCGCTTGCAACGTGCGCCCAGCACACATCAATGAGTCGCTCCGCACCTGATTGCTCGGCAAGCCGCACGATCATTCGCATCGCGAACCGGACACCGTCACCACGGGCACCTGACAGCATATTCCGGTCAGCTGAGCTCAAATGCAGCATGTTGCAGAGCTTACTTCACAAAGATACACGCCGCTTGCTACTGTAGTGCCTCCTACCGGAGGGACTTTATGCCCAGATTAGTCGGCGTCCTGCTCACTATCGTGCTCGTGGCCGCTTGTCAGAAAGCGCCGGAGACCCCCGGACCGGTTCAACAAAAGACGGTGGCCATTCGTTGTGGAGCATTGATCGACGGGCTTGCCGACCAGGTGCTGGGTGAACGCACTGTCGTTATCAGCGGCGATCGCATCGAATCAATATTGCCCGGCGACGTCGCAGTGCCGGAAGGCGCCGAAATTATCGACCTCGGTGAATACACCTGCCTGCCGGGTCTGATCGATACTCATGTGCATATAGACGGAATCCCGGAAGACGCAAACGACTACACCGTTTACTTACGCCGGAAGCCGGCTGATACGCGACAATTAGCCGCGAAGCTCGCCGAAGTTGTCTTGCGTTCCGGATTTACGACCATCCGGCACGTTGGTGCGTACCTGGCCTGGCTCGACCGGGACGTGAGAGACCGAATTGATGCGGGTGAAGTCAGCGGGCCGCGTATCCAGATCAGCGGTCCTTATCTAACAATTCCCCACGGCGGCGGGGACATGTACATACCCGGTATCTATGACAAGGAAATTCCCGACTATTACAGGGCGGGGGTTGCCCGCGGGCCGGACGAATTCAGGGCGAGAGCCGAAGAAGTCGTAGCCGGTGGCGCTGACTTCATCAAGGTCATCGCGTCAGGCGCGGTGTTTGGGCATGACGGCGTTCCGGGTGAGCCGGAAATGACACGCGAAGAGATCGCCGCGGTCGTCAAAGTTGCACACGCGGCCGGCATCAAGGTAACAGCACATGCGCATGGTGCGGAATCGATCAAGGACGCCATTCTCGCAGGCGTCGATTCCATTGAGCACGCCTCGCTCGGCGACGATGAATCCATCGCTTTGGCTGTAGAACATGATGTCGCTTTCTCAATGGACGTGTACAACGGCACCTACACGGAAGACGTCGGCATTGAGCACGGATACGCCGACGAATTCATGCGCAAGAATGAGGAAACTACCGACGCGCAACGCGTTGTTTTCAGGAAAGCCGTAAAAGCGGGCGTGACAATGCTCTTCGGCACAGACCTCGGTGTGCTGCCACACGATATGGGTGCGCGACAATTCGACGTGATGGTTCGTCACGGTATGACGCCGATGGATGCCATCAAGAGCGCTACATCTGTCGCCGCAGAGCACATGGAGATGAGCAATGACGTTGGCGCTATAGAGACCGGCCGATTCGGCGATCTTGTCGCCGTGCACGGCGACCCGTTGGCGGACATCCGGCTGCTGGAAAGGATTGCCGTTGTCATCAAGGGCGGTGACATCATCAGTATGGAATCCGCCGAAGAACGCAAGTTAGCTGACGCCGTCTATCACACGGGCAGAATTTACACCGTCAATCCTGATCAACCCTGGGCGCAGGCGGTCGCGATTCGTAATGGAAAGATAACATTCGTCGGTTCAGATGACGGCGTTCGCAGCTACATTGGTCCGGAGACTGCGATTCACGATTTGCGGGGTCGCCTGATGCTCCCCGCCTTTCAGGACTCGCATGTTCACCCGATTTATAGTGGGCTCGAAGCGCTCTCCTGCTATCTCGGCGAACAAGACGATATTGCGGCATATCGATCGGTCATCGCAGAATACGCGGCCGCAAACCCGGGCAAGGCGTGGATTACCGGCGGTGGCTGGTCGATGGCTGTGTTCGGGCCGGGTGGCTCGCCAAGCAAGTCCATTCTTGACGAACTGGTTCCGGACCGCCCCGTGTACCTGACATCGGCTGACGGCCATACTGGTTGGGCGAATTCGATTGCACTTGAGGTCGCCGGCATAACAGAAGACACGCCAGATCCTGCCGACGGCATTATCGACCGGGATCCTGAAACCGGCGCAATCATTGGCAGCCTGCAGGAAGGTGCTATGACGCTCGTGGAGAAGCACGCACCGGACGTATCGCTCGAAGCCCGTATTGCCGGACTGCAGTTTGCACGAGACATGCTGCACGGCTATGGCATAACGTCGATCCAGGAGGCGTACGCGTTCGAAGACGATCTCGAGGCATACGCAAAGCTCGACAGTGATGACGAGCTTAATTTGCGTGTGGTTGCGGCTCTATGGTGGGCGCGCGAGGAAACGGAGGAGCAAATTCCACATTTGCTTGATCTGCGCGACAAATACAACAAGGGGAACGTTCGTCCAACCAGCGTGAAAATCATGCAGGACGGAGTAGTGGAGAACTACACGGCCGTTATGCTCGAACCCTATCTTACCGACGATGGCGCAAAGGGTATTTCGATGGTTGAACCGGAATTCCTGAAAGAGGCGGTCAGCCTGTTGGATGCCGAAGGCTTCCAGGTGCACTTCCACGCGATTGGTGACGGCGCGATTCGCCAGTCGCTCGACGCCATAGAGGAAGCTCGCAACAGAAATGGGGACCTCGAGCACCGCCACCACATTTCCCACTTGCAGATTATCGACCCGGACGATATTCCACGCTTTGCCAAACTCGATGTCGTCGCGAACTTTCAGCCACTTTGGGCCTACGCCGATGATTACGTCGTCGATCTGACAATTCCGTTCATCGGCCCGGAACGAGCCAATTGGATGTACCCGATCAAATCCGTGATTGATTCGGGCGGCACCGTGGCATTTGGCAGCGACTGGGCTGTTTCGACAGCGAACCCGTTTCCACAAATCGAGACAGCCGTTACGCGGGTCGATGCCGAGAATCATGACACTCCGGTAATGAATCCGGAGCAGCGCATTACACTCGAACAGGCGATCGAAGCTTTCACAATAAACGCCGCGTTCGTCAACAAGCAGGAAGACAGCACGGGCTCTATCGAAATCGGCAAACTGGCCGACCTGATTGTCGTCGATCGCAACCTGTTCGAAATAGAATCCGCCGAAATATCTGACACCAGCGTACTACTAACCTTATTTGCCGGAGAGCCGGTGTATGGCGATCTAAGCAACACGATGGCGAAAGAGCAAGAATAACCCAGGGCACTTATTGTTGACCTGTGTCAGATCGCATTCAATAAAAAAGGGCGCCGTCGCGCCCCTTCTTATTGCTTGCCACGAATTACAATTCGAATGCATAGTTCGCTCTGACGTACCAGAACATTCCACGCGCGATGAGTTTGAGTCGAAATCGAGGACGCCATCAAAATCGATATCGGGCGTATCCTCAAATTCTCCGACGTAGTCGAGTTGCGTATAGAAACCCCAGTCCCCTGCTTGATAATTACCGCTAAGCGACCAGCGCGTTTCTGGATACTCGTATTCCCCGGCTAGTGGAGGAGTCACGAAAGTCATACCACTCGAATCCAGTTCGACGCGCTTAAAGTCCGGCCGTTGCAACGGAGCCCCATACTCACAACTTAGTCATCCGAACGCTGCAACCAACCGGGATGTTCATAGGGCACAATCGTCACCTCATCACCCGGATTAATTTCTCCCGCTACCTCAACAACGCCAACAATGCCCCTGGTCAGTCTCGCGGCATCTGAGAATGCGGTCGTCGAGAGTCTTTCTCCCGATTTATTTTCGTGAGTCGCCGCCAGCCTGTTGCCCATATCAAGGCAGGGTGGATTGTATTCTTCGACCATTAACTCCGCGCCGGATGGAAACTTCAAAATGGTACCCTTCGGCAGCCTCGACAATTCGGTCACGCCTTCAATGCAAAGGTTAGCTCCAAGCGTCGACGCTCGTAGCGGTGAGCTCAAGCCCATTTCTTTAGTCGCCCCGGCCAATTCTTCCAGCGAAACGGCGGACCACTGTCGTTCGTTACGTCGTACTGTACCTTTGGACTGCTTGTCACCTGCCCAGGTTTTACGTGAAAAAGAGCGATGCTTGTCTCCGACCACGCCGTCCAGCTCAACCCGAATTGACGGCTGCATCGGTTTGGACTTGTCGTCCTCAATACCCGCGTGAACGGAAAAAACGTTGGCTGTCAGATTGCGCATTGCAAATCACTACCGTGGATCGACGCGGCCCAAATCTGCGTTAACTGTTATTCGTTGTCAATCGATCCTCGGCCTCGAGCTCGCCCCAGATGTCGCGAACCCAGTTTCGAATTGTTTGCGACTCTGCCCAGCGGTCGGACAGCTCGTCCTGATTTGCATCTGTGATTGCATACGGTGGCGGGCCAAGCTCGCAAAGAAATACTAATGTTGCGTCGCATGTGTTCCGCCGTCGCCACATGCGCATGCCCTGTGTCCACCAGTCACTGAAGATTCGGACCCACTGCTGATGCTGCGGAAACTCGATTTGGATCTGCACCTGTTCGCGGTTTGCGATGCGCCCCTGAAAACAATCGGATCGTTCGAGCACCGAACGGATGTAGCGTTGATCACGTTCGGGCACCGGCGCGCGCATTTCGCGATCAACCACGAAGTGAGATAAGTCCGCACATAGACGCATTTCCGGAACAAGCTCCATGAGTTGCAACGTGAAATAGAGATCATTTAGCAGTCCATCGCGATGCGTCTCGAATAGCAGCGGCATGTCCGCGGCACTCGCCTCGTCGATCCATCGACGAACGACGCCCACGGCGTCTTGCGGTTTGATCGGCATGACGCTGCTGATCACATTGACTATGTACGCATCCATGGTAGTTGCGCAATCAAGCAACGGTTGCATGTCGTCGGGCGATGCCGGAAATGCGTTCACCATGCAACCAAGACCGTGTTTCTCGAAAAGTGGTCGTTTCTCCAGGTTTTCCTCAATCTCGGCGACTGAGGGGTCCAAACACACTCCGTCGAAACCGGCATCCGCTACCATGGCGAAGGCCTCTTCGTCCGTACGCTCTGGTCTACGCGGGTGGCGTAGCTGCATGCCCCACAGCGATTGGTAGACCTCAAGTTTTTGCACGATCCTCCTCTCTGCGATCGCGGCCTGCCACGAAAGCGTCGACCGCTATCGCGCCCGCCTCACTTACGACAACGGGATTGATATCGATCTCTGACAGGACATCGCGCAGTGCGTACACCATCACCGAAAAACGTGAGGCGATGTCACAGAAACTATCGACGTCTGTAGCCGATTTGCCGCGCATACCGTCGAGCAGCTGTCTAAGGTGCAATCGATCAACGCAACGGCGCGCATGGTTTGCGTCAAACGGTGGCAGCGCGAACTGTACGTCATTGATGGTTTCGGCCAGCACCCCTCCGAAACCAATTATTACGACAGGACCAAATTGCGTGTCACGTTTGACACCGAGAAACATTTCGACGCCGCTGGGCGCCATCGCCGCGACTATTACGTCGGAGCCCAGCCGATTACTGAGAATATGGTACATCTGCCGGAGTTGCTCCTTATCACCGATACCAAGAATCACTCCACCCTGATCCGACTTGTGCACCAGTCCTTCCTTGGCCGTCTTGAGCACCACCGGGAAACCGAGCTCCTTTGCCGCGCCCAGTACCTGCTCTTCGGTACTCGCAGCGTTCGCCGTTGCGGACTGAATGCCGAAGTCCTGTAACATCGCGAGCGACTCGAGCTCAGCGAGGGCTTCTCCCGATCGCAAGCGATGCTGCCATTTTTTCTTAACGGCCTTGTTGGGAACGGCGGGCTCGATGAACTCCTGCAGCAAGAAATCACGATACGCAAACAACGCATGGACGCCCTTAAGAAACTGGCTTACACCATCCAACACCGGGTAGCCGGCATGGGTACTGGCGACAACCGCCTCGTCGAATCCGGTACCTTGCCGCGCCGACACCAACGCAACCGGCTTGCCGGCTTCGCCTCTGGCCCGTTGCATGTAGTTGACGTAGCTCGGGTAGATCGTTCCGCCGGGCGCACGATCGTGGATGACCGCACCCAGCGCCGCACCCGCATCTTGCATCATCAATGACAAGCCGCGCGTCATGACCTCGCCCGCATCCGGGCCACCACGACTCCATCCGTCCAACGGGTTAACCGCAGGCAATTCCGGTTCCAGGATGTCTTGCAGCGCAGCAACAGTCGCATCGGACAACAAGGTCAACGGCACTCCTGCATCGTGAGCAAGATCGACGAGCAACTGCCGTTCGCCCCCGGAATCGTGCAACGTTACGAGGCCGCCGGCGCCGACCGGGTGCAGCTCCGCGAACATGATGAGCATGGTGGTGAACTCATCCTGGTCGCGGGCACGTTGCACGCCATAACGATCAAATAGCGCTTCATAGGTCGCGTCGTCTCCTGCCATCACGCCGGAGTGCGATACCGTCAGTCTTGCCGACTCCTCGGTCCGTCCAACTTTCAAAGCAACTATGGGTATACGGCGCTGTGCCGCCTTCAACAGGGCCGCACGTAAACCATCGGGATTTCTTGCCGTTTCTACAAATAGTCCGACGACACGCGTCTCGGGCAGATCGAGGACAAAATCGAGGTACTCATCCATCGTTACGCCGATTTCATTGCCAGTTGAAACTGCGATATTGATTCGCAAGCGCTCCTCGCAGTCGATAATGCCCGACATACCCGAGCCCGAGTGGCTGATTAACGACACGTTGCCGGGCGCCTCGTGCGACGTGCTGTCAAAACCACACGTCCACACGTGATCGCGCACGTTGTAATAGCCCATGCCGTTAGCTCCACAAACGAGCATGCCAGCACTGGTGATTTTTTGCCGCACGCGATCGCGCAGCGTCGGCACCGCATCATCATCGATAATCAGCGTTGACTGTATGACAGCCGCCGGAACTCCCGCCGCGATAGCGTCATCAAGTGCAGCTTCAAGGCGTTGATCGCCGATTGCGAATACAATGAGATCAGGCGTCTCAGGCAAATCGGCAATCGCCGCGAAACAGAGGTGGCCCTGCAGCGTTTCATGCCCGGGATTTACGGGATACACCTTGCCGCGATAACCACCCAGGCCTAAGTTCTTGAGTACCCACTCGCCCATAGAGTCGGGTCGACTTGACGCGCCCACGATTGCGACTGATCGGGGCCGCAACAAGGGATCAAGGCGATGCTCCATCGCGACGATTCCGTCTAGTAAGGTCCGGGCGGCGTTGCGCCGCGTCGCGGCGGGAACCAGAAAGGCTTGTCAACGACGGTCGCTTTGGCCATCTTGCGATTCCAGTGCATCTCCCGCTGATAATAGATCTCAACCCATACCGAATCGCCCGGCTTGCCGTAGGGCGCGCGAACGGTACCCAGTGCAATGTTCTGTTTGCAGACCGGCGACCACGCCGCTGACGTGATGAACCCAATGTTTCCCTTGTTCGCTTTCGCGTTACTGAAGATGTAGGAGTTATGCGCCGTCTTGTTACCTTCGATATCGAGTTTTACGAGTCGCCATGTCGAGCCATTGCGTTTCTCCTCGGCCAGCGCGCGACGGCCATTGAAATTCGGTTTCTTGAAATCAACCAGCCAGTCCAGTCCCAGCTCCAGCGGCGAACGCGAACGACCGGTGCGCACTGTTTCGTCCGCCGGCAGGAACTCCTCGTAGGCCGCCAGAAAACCCGCTTCGACACGCGCCAGTTCAAGCGCGTGAGTACCTATCGCGCGTATGCCATGCAACTCACCCGCCGCAAACAGTGCATCCCAAAGGGCTTCCGCCTTGTCGGGATCGATCCAAAGTTCGTAGCCAAGGTCGGCAGTAAAACCCGTGCGGGAAACCATGAGCTCGGCGCCCTGGAAATCGAAGTGCGTTAGTCCAAACGGTTTTAGCTCTTCGAGACCATCGAGCCCCATGTTCTTGAGTACGCTATACGACGTCGGCCCCTGCACGGCAAGTGCGGCAACATCTTCGGTCTCGTGAGTGATCGTTACATCGAATCCGATCGCAGCTGCCGAGAGCCAGGCGTAATGGCGCTCCTGCGAGCAAAGACGATACTCACCCTCACGCAAGTGAAAAATCGTGCCGTCATCGATGACCTGACCGTGGTCGTCACACCAGACAGCATAGGCAACACGACCGGGACGAATCTTGGCCATGTCGCGCGTGACCAGGCGATTAAGATAATCGAGTGCGTCCGGACCCGTAATGCGGTACTTGGTCATAGGTGTCAGATCGAACACGGCTGTTGCGTTACGAATCGCAAAGTACTCCGTATCCGCGCAATACAGAGAATCGGCACTCGAGTAACCCTTCCACTCATGCCACTCGTTGACCGTGTCCAGTTTTGCGAGACGAGAATAAAACGGCGTTTTCAGGCGGCCCTGGTGCACTTGCTGACTATTCATGCAGCTTTCTCCCGACTCAAGATGGTTCTCGCCGCATTTCTTCCGGCCGCGCCGCTAACGCCGCCGCCCGGATGCGTACCAGCACCACAAAGAAACAGTCCGTCAACCGGCATTCGGTATTGTGCAGCGCTGCTGACCGGCCTTACAAAGAAAAACTGATCGAGTGTTAGCTCACCGTGATGCCAGTGGCCGCCCGTGATATGGAACTCACGTTCTATATCCGCCGGCGTTAACAACTCGCTCGCCGTGATACGTTGTTCGATATCGGGCGCGTATTTCGCGATCGTCTCGATAACGGCCCGTGTGAACGCCTGTTTCGCTGCGTCGTTCCAGCCGCCCTTTAAGGCGTATGGCGCATACTGTACGACGGCGGACAACACATGCTTTCCAGTCGGCGCGAGCGAGTCGTCGCGGAAACTCGGAAACGTCATCTCGACGACCGGCTTTGGCGAGCTTTCACCGTACTTCGCCGGGTTAAAAGCACGCTCAACATAGTGCTCGTCCGGCGCGATCACTATGCGCTCCGCGAAGTCCTTCTTCGACAGACCCGCAATTGTCGGCAATCCATCCAGTGCAAGGTGCAACTTGGCGGCATTGCCTTTCGAGCGCAAGTGATGGATGCGTCGTGTAAATCCGGTCTCTACGTGTTTTGCGCCAAGCATATCCATAACGGTGCGCTTCGGATCGGCATTGGAGATTACCGTGTAGCTGTCGAAACGCTGGCCGTCCGTAGTCTCGACACCGGTGACTCTACCATTCTCGATAACGATGCGTTTCACGGGCATGTGTGTTCGAATCGTTGCGCCTGCGCTGCGGGCCGCTGCCGCGAGTTCGTCACTTACGCTCCCCATACCGCCCTTTGGCGTTCCGACACGACCATGATCGCCGGCTAATCGATAGAGATAAGTCATTATCGTATTCGGCGAACGCGGCCCGAGATGGGTTCCAAGCACCGCATCGAAGCCGATAGCGCCTTTCAGGAGCGGGCTTTCGAAGCGTTCGCCGAGTTCGTCATGAATATTCATACCAATAAGCCGGAGAAACTCCTGCATCTCTTCTTTGCCCAGGCGACGCATATCGAAGCCGAGTTGCCCCAGTGTAAGAAGGTCCTTCGTATTCCTGGTGCCGAGACGCGGTGGTGGCTTGTTCAGGTATTTTCTTAGCAAGTCGGCGAAGCGCGTCATACGTTTGCGAAAGCGCTGATAACTCGCGGCATCGTCATCAGACACGCCTTCAATTGAATCACCATTTAATCGAACATGCTTGCCGTCTTCGGCCAAGGCGATCGTCGTCATGTCTTCGCTGGACAGCATCGGCGCGAGCTTGAGCTCTTTGCGAACCTCGGGCTGCAACTGGTACAGCAAATGCGCGCACGCCGATACCGAATAACCGTCGGCAAATTCGCGCGTAACAGCAGCGCCACCAACCTGCTCGTTAGCCTCGAGAACTAACACGTTCTTGCCCGCCTTCGCGAGTAACGCAGAACACACCAAGCCGTTGTGCCCGGCCCCCACCACAATCGCGTCGTATCTGTTATTCATATTTCTTAGTCATCGCCGAAATTCTCCGGAACAGTATTTGGCCGCTTGAGATCGGACAGAATCTCGCGCGCCGCATTAGCGCCCGGTGCCGCCATGACCCCGCCACCCGGGTGCGTGCTCGAGCCGCACATATACAGACCATCAACAGGTGTCCGGTACTGCGCATAGCCCGGTATCGGCCTGTTGAACAGCAACTGATCCATGGTCAGCTCGCCGTGGAAAATATTGCCCTCGGTAATACCGATCTCGGCCTCGATGTCCTGTGGCGTCCTGATTTCGGCGTGCAGGATGAGATCCTTGAAATCGGGACTGTAGTTGGATATCTGGTCGATGACCGTTTTGCCAAACGCGTCTTTTTCTTCGCTCGTCCAGCTGCGTCCTTCTATCTGATAGGGACAGTACTGCACGAAGCAACTCATAAAATGTTTGCCCGGCGGCGCCATTGTCGGATCAGTCATGGTCGGTATGACCATGTCGACATATGGGTCTTTGGACCAGGTGCCGTCTTTCCAGTCATCGTAAGCGCGTTCCATGCGTTCCATCGAATCGATGAAGTGCATATCACTGCTGTAAAGCTTGCTACCCTCAGGTAATGCCGAAAATGTGGGCATGCCGTCGAGCGCGATATTCACTTTGCCGGATGAACCACGAATCTTGAAGTTCTCAACGCGTTTGTAGAACGACGCCGGTAAGTCGTTCTTGTCCAAGCAGGTCAGGAAAGTGCGCTTGACGTCCATGGCCGACACCACGACTCTACCGGCAACCTCGTCGCCATTCTCGAGCGCGACGCCAGTCGTTTTGCCGTTCTTGACGATAATCTGATCGACACCAGCCTCGGTGCGCAATTCCCCGCCAGCGGCCTGATAGGCTCCCGCGATAGCGTTCGACACGGCGCCCATACCACCGCGCGCAAAACCCCAGGAGCCCACGTTGCCGTCGACCTCGCCCATATAGTGATGCAACAAAACGTACGCCGTACCCGGTGAATGGATGCCGAGAGCAGTGCCAATAATGCCGCTGCCCGATAACGCCGCCTTGATAACGTCGGTCTCGAAATATTCGTCCAAATATTCGGCGACACTCATCGTCCAGAAACGGATTGTGTCGTACATGCGGTCCTCGCCCATCTCCATGAACTTGCCGCCAATCCTGATGAGTTCCTTAATGTCTTTCGGTCTTAGCGACGTTGGGTCGGGCGCCGTACTGAGCAGGAAATCGCGGATAAAGCGACACTGCCGCATTGTATCCGCGGAGTAACTCTTGTACGCATCGGCATCGCGACGCGAGAAACGCGCCATCTCCCGATAAGACGCCTCTTCATCGTGGTAAGAGCCGTAGTAGTCGCCGTTTTCCTTGAACGTCACGGAACCGCCAAACGGCGTAACCTGGAGACCGTGCTTATGCAGCTCGAGGGAACGATAAATTTCCGGACGAAGCAGACTGCAAACATACGAGCAATTCGAGTACCACCAGTCCTTGTAGAGATTGCGGCTAACCGTGGCGCCGCCGATGTAATCGTTTTTCTCTACGCAAACAACATCCAGTCCCGCCTTTGCGAGATAGGCTGCCGTCGTCAGTCCGTTGTGTCCCGCACCAACGACAATCGCGTCATAAGTTTTCATTTGTGTATCGGCCCTCCGCCCGCCGAACTCACCCGTTGTTGTTCGAGTTTGGGTAACGTAATGTCCAACGCGCGTCCGAATTTGTCCAGCGTTTCATCGAGGCATCCCACATTATGAGATTCGCACAGGAACCACGGCTCTCGTGAATCCGGCTCTATGAGTATTCCCTGGTCGTGCAGCTCGGGCGCCAATACGTCATAGAACTCGTAATTCGAGTTGACCCACTCGCGATAGTTGTTTGGCGGCTGTTCCGCGAAAAACAAACCCATCAGCGCCGGGTGGCCCGTGAAACTGTGCGTAATACCACGACTGTTCAGAATTTGGCTTAGTCCCTGTTGTAGCCTGAGCCCGTAGCTCTCGATATCGGCAAGAGCGCTGGTCTCATCCAGAGTTTCCAGCGTCTTGGCGGCGGCGGCCAACGACACAGAGTGCGCCGTGAATGTGCCTCCGTGCACTACGCCGTCACCGATCTCGCGCATTACGTCTTCGCGACCCGCGACGACAGACAGTGGGTAACCGTTGCCTATTGCCTTGGCAAACGTGCAGAGATCAGCCTGGACCCCGAACAATTCCTGAACACCGCCTTTCGCGACGCGAAACCCGGTCTTGACTTCATCAACAATAAGCAACACGTCGTAGCGGTTACAAATGTCACGTACGTCTTTCATGTACTGGGCATCGGCCTTTATTGCACAGCAATTGCCCATAATCGGTTCCATAAGGAACGCACCAATTTCGTTGTGTTTTTTCTTTAACAGGTCTTCGAGCGCATTTGCATCGTTCATTGGTACGGTATGGAAAAGTTTGCGCGTCACCGCCGGAACACCGTCGCCATAGGGCAACACGTCCGGCGTGCCGTCGCCTGGCTTCCAATCTTCGACTTCCGAGTACCACATGACTTCACTGAATACGCCGTGGTAGCCGCCCTCCATCACGACATGTCCATCTTTGCCCGTAAATGAACGCGCAATACGCAAAGCCGCCATGACCGCCTCGGTACCCGAATTCGAGAATCGAACGAGTTCGGCTGCCGGCACCATTTTGCTGATACGGCAAGCCACCTCGTATTCAAGTTCGGTTGACAGCGCGAACACACCGCCCACTTCCATGCCCTTCTTCGCCGCGTCGTCAACGCGCGGATCGGCGTAGCCCAGGATGATCGGGCCGTAGGCCAAACGGTAGTCGATGTACTCGTTACCATCGATGTCCCAAACCCGCGCACCTTCGCCGCGCTTTACATAGATCGTCTTGTCGTCGCCCCAATAGCGGAAGTTCGACGAGACGCCGAGCGGCAGTTTCTGCCGGGCTTTTTGAAAGTGCCGGTTGGAGCGGGACAGGCTGCGCATGCACGCCTCCATGGGGTTGATGCCCAGAAAAATGAATGAGTATTCATTCATATTATGGCATGATTGGCGCATGGCAGCCACCGCTAAGAACACCAAACGCACCGCAAGCCGCGAGCAGCGCCGGCAGCAATTGATCGATGCAACGATGAAATGCATCGCCCGTAAAGGCATGGGAAGCACGACGCTTGGTGATGTCGCGAGGGAAGCCGGCCTCTCGCAAGGCATCATCAATCTGCATTTCGAAAGCAAGGACAATCTGCTCAAAGAGACGCTGCGCTACCTGGCCGACGAATACAAAGCGCAATTCGACAAGACGCTCGAAAAGTCCGGGCCTGGAGCCGCCGACAAACTGCTGGCATTGATGGAGCTCGACCTGCGCCCGTCTATTTGCGATCGTCGCAAGATCGCCGTTTGGTTCGCGTTCTGGGGCGAAGTAAGGTCACGCCCGACGTATCGAAAAATCTGCGACGAATCCGACACCTACTACGACGCGGTCGTCGAGAATCTGGCGGCAACGATTATCACCGAGGGCAGGTACAAGGACGTACAAGCGTCTGCTACTGCGATGGGACTTATGTCGATGACCAACGGACTCTGGCTATCGTGTTTGATTAGCCCGTCATCATTCGACCGTCACAAAGCAATGGGTGCAGTGAATACCTATTTGCAAGCCGTCTTCCCAAAACATTATTCGCGATGAGAATACTGTGAACATAGAAATCAGTAAGGACGCACAATCCTGGCAGAGAATCGCGCGCGAGTATGCCGATGACTATTTGCAGCCACACGAAGTCGAGGCGGAACTCAACGAAGGTGTGTTGGCATCCGAAATTACGAAGCGAAACAAGCAGCGCGCGATCGATCTCGGTTTCACAGCAATTGATGTGCCGAAGAGCCATGGCGGCCTTGAACTGGCGATGGAATCGCAGGTTGCCCTATGGGAACAGCTTGGTCGTGTCACAAACGCGTTGTCGTGGTGCTTTTCGGAGCCTCAGTCCTGGATGTTCGAGGCCTGTTCCGATGCGCAAATAGACAAGTACGTTCTACCGATGATGCGCGGGGAAATGAAAGACTGCTATGCAATCACCGAGTCCGGCCCGGGATCTGACATTGCCGGGCTCGAGGCGACCGCGACGCGAGACGGTGACGACTACGTCCTTAATGGCGAGAAATGGTACGTCACGAGCGGCAACTTTGCCGACTATTTCTGGTTTCAGGCGCGACTGCCCGATGAAGACGACGAAGCTTTATTCCTCGTTGACCAGGGGCTCGATGGAATTGAGATCATCGCAAACCCGAAGTTCAGTCATACCTATGCGGCACATCATCCGACCTATCTCTTCGGGGATGTTCGCGTACCCTCGTCGCAGCGTGTAGGCAATCCGGGCGACGGCATGGCTTATACTCACAGCTGGTTTCGCCACGAGCGACTTATGATTGGTGCCCGAAGCTGTGGCGCCGCCGCACGGCTTATCGAAGAGGCGATGGCATTCGCAAACGAACGCATCATCGACGGGGCGCCCCTTAGTGAGAAACAGGCTATCCAGTTCATGCTCGCGGACAGCGCCACCGAGCTCTATGCCGCCCGGCTCATGACCTACGACGCCGCACGCTCCGCCGACCGGGGCGACGATCTGAAGACTCAGCACAGTCGCTGCTCCATGGTGAAATTGTATGTGTCTGAAATGGCCAATCGTGTGGCGGATCGCGCTGTGCAGATTTTCGGCGGCCGGGGCTACATGCGAGAAAACGTCGCCGAGCGTTTTTTCCGCGAGCTGCGCGTCGATCGCATTTGGGAAGGTACAAGCGAGATCCAACGACTTATAATCGCCAGATCACTACTGAAGCGTGGACTGGACGGAATGTGACTGTTGGAGCGATCTTTCGCACGGCTTTTTATTCAGCAATATTTTTTCTGGGCGCTTGTGCGGGCGATCCCGGCAATACGCCTGGCGAGGAAAACGTAGTCAACGTTTATAACTGGGCGGACTACATTGGACCCGACACTCTAGAACGCTTTGAAGCCGAGACCGGCATCAAGGTAAATTACGATACCTATGCCGCGTCAGCTACCGTTGACGTGAAACTACTCACCGGCAACAGCGGTTATGACGTCATTGTTCACGCCAACGTATTGTCTTCCCGCCTCGTCGAAGTAGGCGTCTACCAAAAACTCGATATGACCCGATTGCCGAACTTGAGAAATCTCGATCCGGCAACCATGCGAAAAATTGACGTCTACGAAACGGTCAGAGGATACAATATTCCGTATCACTGGGGCTCAACCGGTTTCAGCTGGAACGTCGAGATGGTCCGCGCGAGATTGCCCGACCAGTCGATGGAGACTTCAGCGGTATTATTCGACCCGGAGATAATATCGAAGCTCGCGGACTGCGGCGTTAGTTTTTTGGACGGCACGACAAGCCTTATCCCAATGGCGCTTGCTTATCTGGGACTTGATCCAAACGCTATTGATGACGAAAGCCTTGAACAGGTCCAGGCACTCCTGGCTGAAGTCCGACCGTATGTACGTTATTTCAGCAATGACAAGTTTATCTCCGACATGCCCAATAAGGAGCTCTGCATTTCGATGAGCTGGTCAGGCGACTACTCGACCGCGGCGAGACGTGCGAGAGAGGCTGGCATTGAAATCGACTTGAGATATACGGTGCCTGTCGAAGGAGCCTCCCTGTGGGTTGATGGCATCTACATTCCCAGCGACGCGCCGCACGTCGACAACGCCTACAAATTCATGAATTACTTGCTGCGCGCAGACGTCGCTGCGGGTATTGCGGATTACGTTGACTACGCCAACGCCAACGCCGCGTCATGGGAATTGCTCAGTGAAGAAAAACTCAATGATCCAGCGATCTACCCTGATGAAAAAGTATGGGATCGAATGTTTGCCGTTGACATGGCCGAGCCTGCACGTGAACGAATGCGCACGAGAACTCTGGCACGTGTGAAGAGTGGCTTATGAAAGACTTCATTCGAATAAAGGGTGTTAGCAAGCACTTTGGAGATTTTGTTGCTGTCGATAACGTCGATCTTGAGATCGGCCAGGGAGAGCTTTTTTCGATCCTCGGTGGTTCGGGCTGTGGCAAGACCACCTTACTTCGAATGCTCGCCGGTTTCGAAATTCCGACGTCTGGAAACATCCAAATTGATGGCACGGACATAACCCATCAAGCGCCGTATGACCGACCCGTCAATATGATGTTCCAGTCCTATGCGATTTTTCCTCATATGAACGTGTCGAAGAACGTCTCCTACGGTCTGCGGAAAGACCAAATCGCCAGGAAAGAAATCGAAAAGCGCGTCGACGAAATACTTGAGCTGGTTCAACTCACTGAGCTCAAGAACCGCAAACCCGACCAGCTGTCAGGTGGCCAGCGACAGCGAGTCGCGCTCGCCAGAGCACTAATCAAGCGGCCAAAAGTGTTGTTGCTTGACGAACCGCTGGCTGCCCTTGACAAGAAACTTCGCCAGCACACGCAATTCGAACTCATGAACATTCAGGATGAGCTGGGCGTAACGTTTGTCGTCGTTACGCATGACCAGGAAGAAGCGATGACGCTGTCGACGCGAATCGCAGTAATGGAGCAAGGTCGATTTTTGCAGGTTGGTGCGCCTCTCGAAATATACGAGTATCCATGCAATAAATTCGTTGCCGACTTTATTGGCACGATCAACACATTCGACGGCACGGTACAAAGCATCGGGGACGACTCTATCGTCATCGATTCTGCGGAAGTCGGCACTACCCTGGAAGCTCTTGGCAAATACGACGTCGGCGTCGGACAGCCCGTTAGCGTTGCTTTGCGACCCGAGAAAATATTCGTTGGCAGGGATAAACCCGGCAACACTGAGGACACGATGATTCAGGGCGTTGTCGACGACCTTGGTTACCTTGGCAACCTCTCGCTTTATCGTATTCGACTGGCCAGCGGAAAAACCGTGCAGGTGAGTTCGCAAAACCGGCGTCGGTCGCACAAACGCTTTCTCGAGTGGGAAGACAAGGTGTGGATTTCGTGGCGCCCGCGTAGTGCAGTCGTATTACTGGACTAAGAACCATGTCACGAGGCGCTGACTTCAGCGGAGATCAAGTTTGGCGCCGGCTGGCGGTGGCCGTACCTTATTTGTGGCTACTCGTTTTCTTCCTCGCGCCGTTCGCAATCATTTTCAAGATTAGTCTCGCGGACCCGATCCTTGCCCAACCGCCCTATTCGCCATCATTTGACAGTGACGGCAGCCTGGCAATGTCACTCAGTAACTATGGCTTTCTGTTATCGGACAATCTTTACGCAATTACGTATTTGCGCTCCGTCATCATGGCCCTTATTACAACGATTCTTTGTCTCCTGCTCGGTTTTCCGATGGCGTATGGCATCGCCAGGTCTTCCGCCGCAACGCGCAGCCTCTTATTACTTCTGATCGTCCTGCCATTCTGGATTTCGTTTCTGCTTCGCGTTTATGCGTGGATGGGACTCATGAACAACCACGGCGTGATAAATAATTTGCTGATGTGGATAGGGCTGATCGAGGAGCCCCTGCAAATCATGTACACCGACTTCGCTGCAGCAGTCGGACTCGTCTATTCCTATCTGCCTTTTATGATTCTGCCGCTGTATGCAACACTCGAACGCATGGACATGGACCTCGTTGAAGCTGCACAGGACCTTGGCGCCTCACGCACTCGTGCGTTTTGGGATATAACCTGGCCACTTGCCAAAGCGGGAACCATCGCCGGTTGTTTGCTCGTCTTCATTCCAGCGATGGGCGAATATGTAATTCCGTATTTGCTCGGCGGCCCGGACTCCTTGTTTATCGGACGGGTTCTGTTTGACGAATTCTTCCTTAACCGGGACTGGCCGTTGGCGTCCGCAGTTGCGATTGTTTTATTGCTGTTACTCATTGTGCCAATCGTTCTATTACAGCGCGCACAGACACGCGATGAGGAGCAGGCAGCGTGAGGGAGCGATCGCGATTTATCCTGTCTGTCCTGTCGTTTGGCTACGCTTTCTTATACATCCCGCTGATTTCGGTGATTTTCTATTCGTTTAACAACTCGCGACTTGCGACGGTATGGGGAGGTTTCTCGACTCGCTGGTACGGTGAGCTTTTTCGGAATGAACAGGTTCTGGACGCCGCCTTCCTGAGCCTGCGTATTGCACTCACGTCCGCCACTTTCGCAACGATCCTTGGAACCATGGCCGGACTGGTGCTGGCGCGTTTCGGGCGGTTCAGAGGTCGCACACTGTTCTCCGGGATGATCTCCTCGCCCATGGTGATGCCTGAAGTCATTACGGGACTGTCGTTGTTACTGCTTTTCATTACTCTTCAACAACTTACGGGATGGCCGGGGCAGCGCGGCTTTACTACGATCGCGATTGCGCATACAACTTTCTCGATGGCCTACGTCGCTGTCATCGTCCAATCACGACTTCTCGCCATGGACGAATCGCTCGAGGAAGCAGCGATGGATCTGGGCGGCAGGCCGCTACGCGTGGTGTTCGATATTACTCTACCGCTCATCGCGCCCGCGATGATTGCCGGATGGCTATTGGCATTCACACTTTCACTCGACGACCTTGTCATCGCAAGCTTCGTATCCGGACCGGGCAGCAGCACATTACCGATGTATATCTTCTCGAAAGTGAAGCTCGGTGTGTCGCCTGACATCAACGCACTGGCGACACTGATCATTGCTGCCGTGAGTTTCGGCGTTCTGGTCGCCTGGCTTGCTATGCGAAAAGTTCGTACCTGATTAGCGCCGGTCAAGAGAGTCGATGAAAAACGAGACCTTGCGGTACGAACAACAGGTACAACGTCAGGGATTTCATTGCGAGCGTCGCCAATGGGCGACAAAAAACATAGCCTCGCTGTCAATGGAAGTCGTGTCATAATACGTTAACGCGCGGCGCAAATGACGGCAGGACAGTGCTCTCCATTGATTACGAACTAAGCGGCCTGGGTGATCTCCAGACCAGCCTCGATGCCTACCTGGACAACCACCTGGCGTTTGCCGAATTGCGAACCCAGTGGATAACGACGCTGGCCGAAAACCCTGAGATGAGCAGCAGCGCTGTTCGACTGCTCTACCAACAGCCTCCGGGTCGACACCTGCCTGAGGAAAGGGCACTTACGTTGAAGCGCATCGTCGAGACCGCGATTGATGACGAACCCGACGACTGGACTGTCGTTCTGGATGAGAACGAAAGCAATGACGCTCCGTCCGTCGAAATCAGCCTCGGCGAAACGTTCTCCCCGGGGTACGTTCTCAAAGACCGCTTTGTACTTGAGGAATTGCTAGGTCGTGGTGGCATAGGTGTTGTGTACAGCGCGCTAGATCGACTCGCTGAGCGTAACAACACGGGTACTGACAGAGTCGCCGTCAAGTTGTTGCGCGAAGAATTTCGCAGCAAGCCGGACCTTCTGGAAGCGCTGCAACGCGAAGCAATGCAGGCTCAGAAACTGTCGCACCCGAACATTGCTCGGGTACATGACTTGGACCGCGACGGCGAAACCTGTTTCCTGATAATGGAGCTCCTCGAGGGCGTGTTGTTACGGACAATGTTTTCGCGCCTGGAGCCGTCAACATTATCAAGAGAGCGGGCAATACGAATCATCGCGGGCATGTGCCGCGGACTCGCACACGCACACGCCAAAGGCCTGGTGCACGCCGATTTCAAACCGGGCAATGTATTTGTGACGGCCAATGACGAACCCAAGATCTTCGATTTCGGATTCGCGCAGGACGCGTTGCCCCTGCGAAGCAACGAAGCATCGCTGAAAACACGGCCCAAGGTATTGCATGCGATAACGCCCGCCTATTCCAGTTGCAACCGGCTGGAAGGCGGTTCGCCGGTCTTTAGCGATGACGTTTATTCACTGTCCTGCGTGATCTATGAGCTGCTCGCCGGCCGACACCCCTATGACAGGAAGTCCTCGCTGGTGGTCCGCGAGCTGAATCTGCAGCCCGAGCGCGTCGTCGGATTGACGGGCCTGCAGTGGCGTACGTTAATGACGGGCCTGAAGCCCTCGCGACAAAACCGCGGCATAGAGATTCATGATCTGCAGGAAGCGTTTGCCCGCCGCGCCCCGGTACAAGCTGATCCACCGGTCAAGGCCAGGAGCCGCCGTTCCAAACTAATACGCCGTGCAATCATCGCAATTCTGCTTGGCGCAGGCCTTGTGTTCGGTTCAACGCAGCTGGATACGTCGCTTATTTCATCCAGCCTCCTGGACCTGGTCCGCGAACCGGAACCCGTGCCGGATACCCGCTCGACCGTCGACATCGGTGCCAGTGACACGAGCACGGCATTGCCGACCGCGAACCCCGAAGAAACGCCCGACATCGTGCTCGATATTGGGGTGTCCGGCTCCATAGCGTCCGACTTGATGCAGTCCGACTCTGCGCTGACTCTCGCCCCTGGCACCGACTCGGATCCGGCGATCACCGAGCCCACAGTGATCCTCAATGGCTTTCAACTTGATTCGGCAGAGTATGTCGTAAGGGAAAACGCGGCAGCGCTTGCGGTGCAAATCTATCGGCAAGGCGATCTCGCCGATCCGGCAAACGTCGAATGGACGACCTTCGCCGATTCTGCCGAGCCACAGAGCGACTACGTCAGTTTTTTCCGCCGTGCAGTCCAATTTGCCGCAGGCGAGCAATCGAAAACCATCTTCATTCCTATCGTTTCCGACAACTCGCCTGAATCCGCAGAGAATTTCCGCATTGCTCTCAGCAGACCCGGTAACGATATGGTTCTCGCCGAACCGTTTACGGCCACGGTCACCATAATCGACGACGACATCTAGGTCCTGATCATGCGGCGCTGTTCGGATCGTCCAGGTCCGCCAGGTCATTAACGAAACGACTTGCGATTTCCGGACCAGGAACCACACAGCTGTCACGTTTGCCGAACAGGCGATAACGATGACGTGCGATAAATCGGTACAGCCAATCGCGTATCGGGCCCGGCACGACGTACAACAGCTTGATTATTCGCCAGCCGCCCCCGAATTCGGACACAACACGTATCATTGCGGCTGAGTCGCTGAACGGTTGTCCATCTTGCAGCAAGAGAAACGATTCGGGGTCTTCAGGATCCAGACCGTTATTTCGCAGCAACTGGCGGCCCGCCGGGGATTGGATAGTCGCGAATTTAATTTCACCGTGAGGATCATGTTTAACGACAAGTCGCAGCCACGCAGTGCACAGGACGCACACTCCGTCAAAAACAATGAGCGGGCCTGGTGAAGACGCGTGCTCGTTCAAACTCATGGCACTAGGGCCTCTGCAACTCCTGCAGAATCCACTCGATATATACGCGCTCCGGGCGCTCCATCCCGGAAAACGGTCCGGGTTGGTAGTACTTCGAGTGCACACCTTTCGAATTGTTGACGATTATCTTCTTGTCCGCCTTAGTTGTGACATCCCATAACCAGGTCAGGGCGTTAACGTCGTAGTCCTTGCCCTCTTCTGCGTCATTACGCACAAACCAGTAAATCTCGCAGTTTGACGACTTGTGATCAATCGGCGTAAACACGTAAGCAACGACGTGGTCGCTGTAGGCCAGCAGAAACGAGAACGCGCCGAAAGAAAAATCGGAAGCACCGCCATCGTAGTCGGTGAAATCACCGAGCAACGGCGCGACGGGACCACCATCCGGGCTGCCCGTCTTGTACTTGTCGAACAAGGCCGTTCGGCTGTAGCCGTAGCCCATTTCGCCGGATCGTGCAGCAGTATCGATATAGTCACAGTAGATATCTCTTACGCCACAGGCCTCCATCTTCCCCAGCATCTTGCCTTGAACGCGTTCGCGCTTGTCTCGGTCAAGCATCAATGTGTGCATGCGAGCATATTCAGGGTGCGCCGTCGCGCAGTGGTAGCACTCCTGGTAATTCTCTATCGACAACTTCCAGTTCGCAGGAATCGCGTAGCTTTTCTGCGCGGCGACTTTAAGATTATCGAAGTCGAACATCGCCATTGGCTCAGCAAGGTCGCGCTTGGCGCCGTCAAGCGATGGCGGCGCGTCGGTGAAACACACAAAAATGAGTCCGTGTACAACATCCACAGATACGGGGTTGAGACTATGCGCCGACTTGTCGAAATCCTCCGGCATGTTGCGCGCAGCGAACAGATTGCCTTCTATGTCGTAGGACCACCCATGATAGGGGCAGACAAATTTGTCCGCGTGTCCCACTGAGTCAAGACATACCAGGGAGCCACGATGGCGGCAAACGTTGGCGAACGCCCTGAGGTTGCCGTCATTGCCGCGAACGATAATAGCGGCCTCGCGCGCGACGATTAAAACCTTGAAATCGCCGGGCTCCGGAAGCTGCGACACATGCCCCGCGAGTATCCAGTTACGATTGATAATGCGTTCGATTTCCAACTCATAGATATCAGGGTCTGTATAAAAACGCTGATCCAGTGAGTATCCAGGCTTTTGATCAGCAATGAGCTCTGCGATCGAACGCTTGTCCTCGTTTAATACGGCACTCACAATTTGTTCCACGATATGAAATGTTACTGACAGTATATCGCTACGATATCACAGCGTGGGAAACGGGCAATATGCCGATTGATCTCCGACTAGGTGCTGCCGGATGGCACTGACAACGTCAACAAAAAGGCCTCCAGTTGCCGCAATTCTCGTGCGCTTAAACCCAGTGGTTTGGCTTCGTTGTGCCCGATCATCGCGTCTGGCGCTTCGTTGTAATGCCGGAGTACTTCAGCGAGCGTCGTGATCTGGCCCTTGTGCATGAAGGGCGCCGTGTTTTCCACGTTGCGCAAAGATGGAGTACGCAGTGCTCCGACCAGCGTCGCGCCTTTTTTCACGAACGCCAGTTCAGCGCATTGACGTTCGGGATTATCACTGTACTCGCCGAGGCAGTTGAACGGATCGAGGAGGACCTCTCGAACGCCTGCCGCGCGCCCTTTGTCTGGCAGTTCGCCGGGCGAGCTGAGCACACCGGTATTGTGGAATTCGTTATTCGTCAGAAGCGGCCCGTTGTGGCACTGGGTACAATTCGCCTCTCCGATGAACAAGCGTAGTCCCCACACCTCGTCGTTATTGAATAGTGATTGCTGCGCATACTGGTCACCGCTTGATAACGCCGCGACGTAGTCATCAAAACGTGTCGCCGTTGGCAGGAGTGTGCGCTCGAACGCCGCGATCGCTTTACCGACATTCGCGAAGGCTGTATTTAGAGCAACAATGTTTTCGCCAGATACGTCGCCAAGTTCTCCGAACAACGCCTGATAAACGGCGTTGTACTTATCATCCTCAGCGATAACGTTAACAACCTGCAGCCGAGTCGAGCCATGCTCGCTCGGGTCTTCGAGTGGAGACAGCGCCTGCGACCATTGGCTGTCGCGTCGGCCATCCCAATACAACCAGGGACTGTAGGCCGCCCCGACGATACTGATCGTATTCCGTTTCGACCTACCGATCGCCTGACCGACGGGAAGGCCATCGCTAAAGTGCCGAGCAGGTTGATGACAGGTCGCACAAGAAATTGCACCGTTGGCGCTAAGGCGGATGTCAAAGAACAGCTGTTCGCCGAATTCCGCCGCTTTGGGGTTGTCAGCAACCGCGTTGCTTGGGTCGGGCGGAACCGACGGAAGGCTGACAAGCGACAGCGAACGCAGAATGTCCACTTCGTCGTTCGTCCACAGAGGCGCTTGCACGGGACGATAGTGCCACCAAAGCACGCCCGCCGCGGCAAGGGCAACAGTGACGCCGATCTTGAAAAACGTTGAGCTCACAGTTGCAGCGGTATGACGACCACCGTTTCGCCCTCTTCGGTAGAAACAGTTACGCTGATCTCCCAATAACCGCGCATATGGAAACGCATGCCATCGAGCTTGTAGTTGCCGTCGCCAAGCTCTTCTATGACTCTCGGCCGAGTGGGCAGTCCATGATCGTGCTCGGGCATACCGCCATCGACGATAATCTTCGCGCCTTCAACAGGTACACCGTCTGCTGTTTCGACATGCAAGAGCCAGCTATGTATGTGATTGATATCGGGCGGACCCGATGGTGTCGAGTACGTCACAATTATCCTGTTGTCCGGCGCAAGCGCCACCACTGTCGGCGTAAAGAGTAATGCGCAAACAACCATGCTGGCCGTAGAGCCCAACGACCGCCCGCCTATCCAGCGTTTTAGCCGCCCGCTCATTACCAGGTACTGCAGCTGCAACAACACAAGAGCGACGACAAAGAACGGCCAATAGCCATAACCCGTGAACCCGACTTCAAATGGAAAAACCGCCGCATACACCTTGTTGGTCTCAGGCTGAGTGGCAGACACGATGCCGATGAAATCACCCTCTTCCGCAAAGTCGTGCATTACCGTGAACACGTCGGGTTCGGTCAGTGCGGAGCGGAAAAATACCGTCGCGCTCTCCAGGTCCTCTATCTGCTCAACGTCCTCCATGCGCGCAAAACGGCCCTTGCCCGTCACGTCACGAATGATACGGAAATCGATCGGCATGCTCGCGAGCGCGTCATGCTGGTACTCCATAACAAACACGCTCTCGGATGCGACCGGTAGATCCTCGCAAAACTGCTTATGTCCGCTAACGCGTGGCTGGTAAACCTTGAAATGCGCTCGCAGGTAGTCGACCTTGATGACACAAAGATCGTCCTCCTCGACGACGCCACCATGCGCGACGGCCACCTGCGACGACGTAGATAACAGTGTGAGAATGAGAAAGAGCCGGACGATCATTCTTTGCGGGATCATTCGTGTATTCTAACCGCAGGTCGGGCGCCATCATAGTCACCGTACCCGGTCGTAAATCTATGAATCTAATACTCAGCATTTCCGCTTTGCTACTCGGCCCGGTCATCTACGCGCTCGGCCGGCGCAATCATGTCGCGAGGCAGATTCTCGATGGTTTCATATTCATTACGATCGCCGGAATCATCTGTGTCGATATTATTCCCGAGGCGTTGACTACAGGCGGCACGCTGGCATTCGGCTTCCTGATTCTCGGTATCGCGTTTCCGGTAATTATCGAACGCGGGTTTCACGGCGCGCTCCACGAAGCGCACATTCTGGTGTTGATTATTGCCGCCCTGGGGCTGGTTGTTCACGCAATCGTCGACGGGATTGCTCTGTTGCCGACGAAGGGAGACGACCTGGCGCACGCGGTCATACTGCACAGATTGCCGGTCGGCATGGCAATCTGGTGGTCGCTTCGACCGAAGCTCGGATTACCGGTAGCAATCGCCGCGTTCGCAACGATAAGCGTCGCAACGGCAGCCGCCTATGTGCTTGGCGGACCCATGGTAGAACTTGCGGAGGCGCGAAGCATTGCCTACGTTCAGGCCTTTGTCTCGGGTTCGTTGATTCACGTCGTGGCGTTTGGCGTAACGCACGATCACGGCGGGCACATAGAGCCCGTCGCGAAATCTCAGGATTGGGGGTACCGGGTCGGTATCTTGCTGGGGCTATTCCTGGTATTCACGGCCCCACAACTGAACGGGTAGTCGCGTCCCAGGCTTTATGTCGAGTGGCGGCTCTTTATATCGACAGACTGATTGATTTGGCGCCATCGATGAAGCCGGCTACGAACGAAGCGGACGGTACCTCGCCGATTCCCATGAAATCGCTCTTTTCGGGATCCACGGCACGCGTGAATTCTATTGCAGGATCCGAGTGCATTGCGACCCAACCTTCACCATCTTCGAATTGATTGACGCACACATGTTGTTCCGGCGTGGCGTCACGCTTAATCCAGTGTCTGCCGAGCTTAAAGCCCATCTGGTACAACGCTTCATTCAACTTTCTTCCCCTCATATTTCGCAGCGATCTGGCGCTACGTCGCGTTGCTTTCTTAAGGACAGCTCTCGCGACAAAACGTAAGATGGGGACTCTTGGTTGGCACCCGGCCTACTGCGACAATTTTTGTTTTTGATCGGGGAATTATTGTTTCGCATTCGGTCGCTGTTGTCGTCGAGCTCCATCACGCAGAAAAAGGTGGACTTCGTCATGCCTTATGTCACAAGACGAACTGTCAACGATATGGTAACTAGCAGCGATTTTTAGGACGGGCTCTCTTTTCTCAGGAACCGGCTGCGGTGAACGATGAGCGGATCGACTTCCCGCTCTTCGAAGCGATGCACGCGTCCCACAATTATCTTATGGTCACCGCCGGGGTAGATGTGTTCAGCGCTGCATTCGAAGCACGCAGCGAATTCAGGAAGGATCGGTATGCCGTGAATTCCCTCCTGGCAGTCGAATTGTTCGAACTTGTCGCCGCCGCTTTGCGCAAAGCGACTGGCCAGGCCTTTTTGATGCCTTGCCAGCACATGCACGGCAAAGTACTCGGCCGTAATGAACGCATCGTAGCCCTGCGAATCCTCGGCGACGCTCCAAAGAACCAGGGGTGGATCCAGTGAAACGGAATTGAAGCTGCTGATCGTCATGCCGACCTTGTTACCGCGCTCATCCAGCGTGGTAACGACCGCGACGCCGGTCGCGAAGTGACCGAGAACGCTGCGAAATTCATCCAGATCTATTTCTGTCCTGTCTGCCAAAGCGCTTGCCTTTTGTAATCCAGAATACGGAAAAGCCCGACGATCAAGCCACCGGCGATCAAGTCCCAGACGCCCCATACGGCAGCCACTGCCGCTGCGCCACCCAGGCCCTTGAGCTGGCTGAGCAAAATAACAAGTGCGAGACCTGAATTCTGTATACCTAACTCAAATGTCAGCGCCCTGCGTGTTGCGGTTTCGGGCGACAGGATCATGCCGGCCGCGGCGCCCGTTGCGAAAGCGAGCCCGTTATGTATCACGACAAGGATGCCCAATACTGACAGTACCGCGAACAGAATATCGAAGAAATAGGCGATTCCATAGATGATCACACCCACCAGAACCGAGCTTCCAAGCACCGTTGCGCGGCGCTTGATCTTTGCGGCTACATCCGGGGCCTTCGCGGCAACCATCATGCCCAACACCAATGGCACCGCCAGCAAGAACGTCGTTTGCGCGAGAAACAGAAACGGGCTGACGTCGAGGCTCTTGAGCAGTGTGGATGTTGGATTGTAGGCGTTCGACCAGAACAAGATGGATGCCGGTGTCAGTATCGCGGCCAGCATGCTTGATGTGGCGGTTAGTGCGACCGAGACGGCGACGTTGCCACGTGACAAGTAGGTAAGCAGATTGGATACCGCACCGCCCGGGCAACATGCGACGACAATCATGCCCAACGCAATCGACGCTGCCGGGGCCATGAAAATAATTAACAGGTACGTGACGAGCGGCAACAGCAGGACCTGTGCAGCCACGCCACCCAGAAACAATAAGGGTTTTTCGAACAGGAATCGGAAATCGTCCACACGCAGACCGAGTGCAACGCTGAACATGACAAGCATGAGTGCGAGCGCTACACCTGTCTGCCCAATCGGATCGAGCACTATGCGCAAGCTATCGAGTTCGGTGACGTCCATGGTCGTCTCTGCGACTTTTTCTTAGCTGAGTTTGCAGTCACTCTGCCTGTTAAGTGGCATCAGGATCAATCATGACACAAAGAAAATCGCAGGTTTCGGGGCTGAGAATGGCTCTGGGCCCGCAAAATCCGTCAATTTGACTATAATTATTGTGATGCCTGACAAATCAGGTAATGCAGGCCTTCACAGGCCTCTTGGGGACTAATTACAAGGAACAAAAATGAAGAAGACACTAATTTCGGGATTCATTACTGCTCTCGTATTCTTCGCCGGAGTCAGCACTGTCTCAGCACAGGATGACGACATGCTCGTAATTCCGGTCGAGTTGTTTACGTGTAGCTACAACGAAGGGAAAGGAGCGAGTGACCTCGATAAGGTTATCGACAACTGGAATGCCTGGGCGGATAAAGAAAAACTGGACGATTATGCTGCCTGGACGCTAACCCCTTACTATTTTGGCGCCGAGCAGGAATTTGACGTCATCTGGTTGGGCGCGGGAAAAGATGCTGTTGCATTGGGCAAAGGCCAAGACAGCTACCTGCGCAATGACGAAGGGCTTGATGCTCAGTTTAGCGAAGTAATATCGTGCGATGCGCACGTCAACTTTGCTTCAATCAGCTTTAAAGCGCCACCGAAAGGAGCGACACCGAAAAATTCCGTCCTGACGTTTTCAGATTGTTCCTATAAAGAAGGCGCAACTTTTGCGGCATTAGGCGCGGCGATGGGTGAGTGGTCACAGCACTTGAGTGATGCAGGCTCCAAGGCCGGTGTCTGGCATTGGTATCCCGCTTATGGCGGCGGCGGTGAAGAGTTCAGCTTCAAGTGGCTCGAGGCCCATGAAAATTTCGCCGCTCTTGGCGCCGACTACGAGAGCTACGGCAACGGCAGAGGTTTTGAAACCTACGGCAGACTGTTTGGTCACCTGCTCAGCTGCGACTCTACCCGCGCCTACGTCGCGCAAAGTCGCAGGTTTGTGCAACTCAGATAGACATTGCGAGAAAGATCAGGCGTCCAGCTAGAGAGGATAAGACTCAATAAATGGCTGGACGCCGACCACCTTGTAAAGGGCATCCGGCCGAAACGCCGTGTTGCCCTTTATAACCAATGTCGCGCGACGAATCGCGCTGATGTCCTCCAGTGGGTTGCCATCCAATAGCACGAGATCGGAATCCTTGCCAACGGTTATCGAGCCGGTTCGATCGTCGACGCCGACGACGCGAGCAGAATCCAGCGTCGCAATTTTCAAGACGTCCGCATTGGATATTCCCGCCTCCGTGTAAAGTTCCAACTCACGATGTACGGTAAATGCGGCAATATTGTCGCTGCCGGGCACCAATTGCACACCGCTGTCGTGCAGCTTTTTCAACATGGCGGCCTGGTTCTCGGCAGATTTGGACCACGCTCCCACCTTGCCCTCGCCCATGTCCATATCCGGTTTGTATAAATTCCGGGCAACCGTGGCTGGAAGGTGCTCTGCAATACTCGCGAACGATGGGTCCGGGTTACCGGGACGATGCACCAGCATGGTGTCAAATATTGCGGCAGTGGGATCGATAACGACATCTTCTTCAATCAGTAACGCTACGAAGTCCTCGACCGCCTTGCTGTCGAGATCGAGCTCGCCGGCCTCGTCACCATAAAGCGTGAAACGTAATTGCTTACGAGTGTCTTCGCGATCGCCGGCGAGAAAGTTCAGGAACACCATGTTGATGTGCTGTATTTCGTCGTAACCGGCTTTCACGGCCTGTTCGGCTGACATGAATGCCGGAATATGCCCGCTGAGACGCATACCGTGACCGTGGGCACGCTCGGCAATGTCATCCACCCAAGTTGGATCGATCGAACTGTACAGCTTGATCTGCATGTAACCGTGGTCGGCGAAGAAGTCGACGCGCTCAAGTGCCTCGTCGAGCGATTTCACGGTCTTGCCAGTGGCATAGGGGCTGGCCTGGTCGATGAAACCGGATCGATACGTATGCGGTCCGATGACCTGTCCAGAGTCATGCTTGGTTGTGATCTCCATGATCTGTTCGTGCACGCTGCCGATGTCGCGAACACTTGTAATGCCGCCCGCAATATTCAGGACACCGTCTGACAACCCGAAATGGCCATGCATGTCCCACAGGCCGGGCATCAGCGACTTGCCAGTGCCATCAATGCGCAATGCGCCATCCGCGCTAATGTTGTCGGCTGAAATCGCATTGATCTTGCCATCCGTAACGAGGACGTGGTGATTCTCTAAAAGAGCGCCTTTCTCAACATCTACGACATTAACGTTCTCGAACACCAATGCGCGATCGAGATCGTGCGCCAGGCCGCCCGAGATTTTCTCGATCATCAGGCCATCCTGCTCAGTCTGGATAGCACTCAGCTTATCGAGCTCGGCAAGGTCCCAGCCTTTCGGCAGCATTCCCATGAAACCACTAAAGTCGAGAACCTTGAGTTCAAGGTCGTCATCAAACCACGCGTACGTTGGCGTGAAATCCAGCCCGGCAATCGCGTATAGCGACAGCGTTTGTTCTCCATCCGGCGTTGCCACGCCTATCGTCGTCAGTTTGTCGACGCGCGCAGTTCCCGACGGCAGCATTGCGATCTCTCCGTCGATATTTGCGATAGCCGCACGCACCAGTGCCGCAACACCCAGCGCACCGTACTCGGTTGCGACGTAGAAACCGGGTGACTCCGTTGTGGCGCTGCCGCTCTCACCGACGGTACTCCACCGAGCGACGCCGTCTTCATAACTGAAGCTTTCGTCGATAGGCGCGCCGAAGGGTGAAGTGCCTGTAATTTTCTGCGCGACAACAAGGCCGTCGGTGTCCAACTGCATTTCGGAGTTGACGGTGTATTCGCGGTTATTCCAGTGTACAAATGACTCGGCGCCTATTTTGCCGTCACCGGTTCGCACCACCGTCGACCGGCCGGCAGGCGTTCCTTCAGAAAACCACTCGTACTCCGTCGTCTGGCCGACGCTGGCCTTTTGGGCCGTTGCCTCATCCTGTGTTTCCTCGCTGCATCCTTGCAGCGAAAAATCTACTATCAGAATTGCGGCGAGCGCATATCGTACTCCTACACTAGCGTATTTCAAAAAATCACCATCGGTTTGGGTCGGAAACTTGTCTCCACGGCTACGGGTGGGCTATCGCTTCCACCAGGGGTTCGTCCTCCGTTAGGTCATCGGGATTATTTTCTTGCCATGCGGCTCGAACGACCGACAACACTTCGCCGTAAACCACGCGCAGTTCCGTTTCGAGATCGGTAATTTCGTTAAGATGTTGTACAGAGTTATAAACGGCGACGTCCAGAGTATTATTGGAAAGGTATTGCGGACTGACTATTTCCGACATGCCTGTACGGCTCAGTTGCTGATAGCGATTCTGCAGACTGTATGTCAATGACAAAGCTGATACGAGGTTGTAATCCATTCTTGCGAACGCGCCTGTCGCAATCGCCGTTTCCCAAGCTGTAGATTGCAGGGCAACCGGACTGTAGCTGCCTACGATACCGATAAACTCAGTCGTGGATACGATGTCTTTGTTCTCTTGTCGGCGAATGATCACGTCACGAAGGCCCCGATTGAACGGCGCTGCATCGTCGACGCGTATTCTATTTCGTTCTATTTCACGGAGGAAATTCGCCATCGCCTGTTGAATCATCTCCTCATCCTCACGATTCTCCCGCCATTCATCCAGACCCAACGCGAGCAGAATACTCACCACGATCAACATGGATTCGAACAAGACCCTTGGCAGCCAGACTGCTGTCTTATTATTGGGCATGACGAGAATTACCAGCGTTTCGAATACCGGGCCCGGGATTATAGCAAGCAGGGCCTTTGGAAGTTGTTGTAGAATAGGGCTATCATCGCCCGGTCCGAATAATAAAGCCGAGCCTGTAAAATCAATAAAATGGCGCCCGGAATCTAACGATTGATGAAACGAGTTTCCACAAGCTATTGGATACTTTTCGTATCGATTTATGCGTGTGCTCCGATAGCGGACGCCCAAATGGCGTCGTCTTATGAATCGCCCAACATCTCAGCGGACCCGGAATTTCACATCATGGGGTTTGGCGACATCAGCTATATATCGAAAGATGGGTCGAATACGGATGGATTTGCGATCGGCCAAGCCGTCGCCCATTTGACGGCGTCTCTCGGAGATTCACTCAGCATTTTCGGAGAATTCAGCGCGACTGGCAAGGATTCCGAGTACAGCTTTGAAGTAGAACGGCTGGTTGCCAAATATGACTTTTCCGACCACATTAAGTTATCGGGAGGTCGATATCACACACCGATCGGCTACTGGAACTCCGCCTTCCACCACGGCGCCTGGTTGCAGACAACGACTTCTCGACCCGAGATGGCAAAATTCGGCTCGAAGCTCATGCCCATTCACTTTGTCGGCATGCTGCTTGAGGGCAGCATTCCTTCTGGCAAACTGGGACTTGACTACAAAGCCGGCCTCGGAAATGGCCGACATGCCGACATTGCGCGGGCAGGCGATGCCGGCGATATCAATGGCAATAAGGCATGGGTATTGCAGCTCAATGCCAGCCCACAAGATTATTACGGTCTGAATATGGGGCTCGGATTTTACAATGACGAAGTCTCTCCGACGATCGGACCAGACGTGAAAGAGAGTACCTTATCGGCTCACGTCGCCTGGAAAAAAGAGTCGCCCGAAGTTCTGTTTGAGTACATGCATTCGAATCACGAACTGGTGACAGACAGCAGTATCTCCGGCGATGTCGATGCCTGGTACGGTCAGGTCGCGTACCGACTGGGCGGCAACAGGAAGCAATGGAAACCATACGCCAGGATTGAACACACCGAAGTAGACAGCACCGATCCGCTTCTGGGCAGCGAAGGGCTCGACTATGACGGAGGAATTTTGGGTGTGCGCTGGGATTTCAATCACTACGCGGCTCTAAAGGCCGAGTACAGAAATGAAGAATTTGACAATGCCGGCCGCGAAAATAATTTCCGCGTTCAAGTCTCTTTTGTTTTGACCAACTTGTGATCTGTATTGAGAATAAAATGAGACTTGGCCGCCTACTTATTCAAATTCCACTGCTAACTGGTTGCGCGATTTTTCTACTCGCCCCCCCTGTTCTTGCGGCCGACGAAGTCATCGTGTCGAGCCCGATCGCGATCGTCGTCAACAAAGACGCGCCCGTGCAAAATCTGTCGCTCGCAGAGCTACGCAGTATTTTCCTTGCGGACAAACAATTTTGGCCAAACCGTACCCGGATTACCTTGCTAGTGCGCGCCCCGCACTCGGACGAGCGCGATTTCGTACTGAATCGAATCTACGAAATGTCCGAAGACCAGTTTCGTCAATACTGGATCGCCAAAATGTTCCGTGCGGAAGTTCCGCGCGGCCCGAAAATAGTCTTCAGTTCCAACATGACGTTGGACCTCGTGGTCGCGATTCCAGGCTCGATATCGTTTATTCGCGCCGATGCCGTCTCAGACGATGTTCGTACCGTAACAGTCGACGGATTGCGGCCAAGCGATGCAGGCTACTTACTCAAGTAGCGGGTGCGCGTTGAAGAACTCGAACATCAAACGAGATCCCCAGATCTCCTGATTCGAATCCGGTTCTATACACAGTGTCTGGTCCGGCATGCTCGCCGCCTGCAATTCGCTCACGCAGATGCCGTTGCTACCACGCGTGCCCGGTACGCCGGGCCAACGGTGAGCGCCCTCCGGCCACAGGCAGTCGATAGACTCACGATCGCTATCGGCACAGGTGGCCGTGCACTGCACAGCTTCTTCGGCAATCGTCGGAGATGTCCAAGCGATTTTCTTGCCAGCGCAGGCAGCGCCGTTGTTCCAGTGTTCGGCTATCGCAATCGTACTTGCGTAGAAGTAGCCCGTGTCACTGACGCGGCCATCGAACGGAACCGTTTCGTCGGCGCCGCCGTTTACTTGCAGCAACGGCAGCGCGCTGGTCGGCATACATTCAAAGCCGGGTTCGACACGACCGCCAATGAGTGCTGCTGCGGCAAACAACTCTGATGCTTCACAAGCAATACGATTGGCCATCATGGCACCGTTGCTGAAGCCCGCGACGTATACGCGATTCGTACCCACGGCGAATTCCGATGAGATGCGCGCAATGAGTTCTTTGAGGAAACCGACATCATCGTGGCACGATGCCCAGCCACACTCGCCGCAGGAGCCGCACTCAGGCGGGCACGGGTAGGGATCGGCATCCGCCGTGCAGATTGGACCCTCCGGACCCGTGTCGAAACCATCCGAGATGTGATTCCAGGAAGAGACTTCCCAACGCTCGTCGGGCGCTCCGGCGGACATGAACCAGGTCGATTGTGGAAACACCATGACGTAACCGTATTCCTCGGCATAACGCGTCAGGCCATTGGTGACCTCGACCTCGGTGCCGGTAGCGCTGCCGCCGTAACCGTGCATGAACAACGCGACCGGTAACTTCTCTCCATCTTTGTAATTCGACGGGAGAAAAACGAAGTACTCACGTTCGAGACCGTCGTGTTCGAGCGTATAGCGCGTCATCGGGGCTGCTGTTGTTGGCACACCGTCGCCACACGCGCCAGCCAGGGCAAGCAAGGTACAGAGCATCGCGACTGATGCCGGACGGTGATTCATGGTCAGGACCCTGGAATAGAAATTCGCCAACCACCGATAATAAGGCAGTTCGCCCTTTGGGTACGCGGTTCTTGCTATTCTTGTTGAAAAATGGGGGTAAACCAGTGAGACGAGAGACCGTCGCACTCGCGACTATCGCATTTCTTTTTGGTGCCTGTGGTGACGACGCTGTTGACGACGGCGGCGCGGCAGCCTATTCAAGCCGATACCAATCGTTGCCGGCATCAACAACACTGATCAAGGGCGCAACCGTACTAACCGGTGCCGGCGAGCGTCTCGACGATGCCGACGTGCTTTTCAGCGACGGCAAAATCGTCCAGGTGGGAGTTGGCCTGAGCGCCGACGACGCGGAAGTCGTCGAAGCTGCGGGCAAGTGGGTTACACCCGGCGTCATTGACGTGCACTCGCACCTGGGCGTTTATGCATCTCCGGGTACCGAGTCGCACTCGGACGGCAATGAAGTGTCCGCCCCGGTCACCGCCGAGGTATGGGCCGAGCACAGCGTCTGGCCGAATGACCCCGGCTTTGTTACGGCACTGGCCGGTGGCGTTACTTCGATGCAAATTCTGCCAGGCTCCGCGAATCTGATCGGTGGCCGCGGCGTTACGCTCAAGAACATCCCGGGAAGAAACGTCATGGACATGAAATTTCCTGGCGCACCGCATGGCATGAAGATGGCGTGTGGCGAAAACCCGAAGCGCGTTTACGGCGAACGTGGCCAGGCGCCCGGCACACGCATGAGCAACGTCGCCGGCTATCGTGCTGCATGGATAGAAGCGGCGGATTATCGCGACAAGCTTGCGGCGGCTGAGAAAGGCGAAGGTGAGGCGCCGACTCGCGACTTGAAACTCGAAACGCTCGCCGGCGTTCTGGATGGCGAAATTCTGGTCCACAATCACTGCTATCGTGCCGACGAAATGTCGATCATGCTCGATATCGCCAAAGAGTTCGGCTACAAGGTCACGGCATTTCACCACGCCGTCGAGGCCTACAAAATTGCCGACCTCTTGGCCGAGGCGGACACCTGCGCGGCCATGTGGGCCGACTGGTGGGGCTTCAAGATGGAAGCGTACGATGGCATCCGCGAGAACGCCGCGATTGTCGATCAGGCTGACGCCTGCGCGATCATTCACTCTGACTCAGGGTTAGGTATCCAGGTTCTCAACCAGGAAACAGCCAAGGTCATGGGCGCCGCGGCAAGAGCCGGCATCGAAATACGCGCAGAACGCGCCATCCAATGGATTACGAAGAATGCCGCCAAGTCACTCGGCATTGACGACGTCACGGGCACGCTCGAAGCTGGCAAGATGGCCGACGTCGTCATCTGGAATGGCAGCCCTTTCAGCGTTTACACACGAGCCGAGCGCGTTTACATCGATGGTGCCCTTGCATATGAACGAGGCAACGATTCCGTCAACCCGGTTACTGACTTCACGCTCGGCACGGCTGCTGCGGCGGGAGGTGCACAATGAAGCACCTCATTTCGCTGCTCCTTGTCGTTCTTTCGGTTCCGGCGTTTTCACAGACCACGGCTATTGTCGGCGGCAAGGTACACACGGTCGGGCCAGAGGGCACGCTGGAAAACGCGACAATAATTGTCGTCGACGGGCGCATTCATGCTGTTGGCACGGGTTTGGGTGTCCCTGACGGCGCGCAGACCATCGATGCCAGCGGCAAAATAATAACGCCGGGATTGTTTTCGCCCATTGGCCGCCTTGGACTCGTCGAAGTCGGTTTGTCGGCCGGTCCGGTCGACAGCGAACAACGCGGTGATCATTTTACGGCGGGCTTCGACGTTGCGGACGCCTACAACCGTCGTTCGACACTGGTCGCCGTCAATCGCATCGAAGGCGTAACCCGTGCCGCGATAGCACCGTCGCCCGGCTACCCGGATGACGCGGGCAGCATGGGACACGTTCTTTCCGGACTTGCGGCTATCGTGAATCTCGGAGACGAAAATGTCTTGGACCGCCGCGGTGCAGCAATGGTGGTAACTCTCGGGGAAGGCGGCAGCTTTTTCGCCGGCGGCACCCGCGTCGGTGCCTGGCTGGTTTTACGCAACGCCCTCGACGAAGCCGCGGACTACCGGGATCACAAGAACGATTTCGAGCGCGGCATGCGTCGTGAGTATCAGCACAGCGTTGCGGACCTCGAAGCACTGCAGAGCGTCATAGCAGGCAACACCCCGGTGCTTGTGAGTATAGACCGCGCCAGCGATATCGAGATCCTGATCAATCTGTGCGAAGAGTACGGCCTCAAGGCCATTATCTCTGGCGGTTCAGAAGCCTGGATGCTTGCTGAAGATGTCGCCGCTGCGAACATCAGTGTGATCCTGGCTCCGAACTACAATCTACCGGGCAATTTTGACCGCATCAATGCGCGGCGAGGGGCGGCGAACATCCTTGCCGATGCGGGCGTGCGAATAGCGCTTGCTGATTCGCAAAGCCAAACGCATAACGCCCGCAACATCACTCAATCGGCCGGCAATACTGTTGCCGACGGCCTTGGCTGGGACGCCGCATTGCGAGCTATTACGCTGGCTCCCGCCGAAATTTATGGTGTGGCAGATTTGATGGGCAGTATCGAAGCCGGCAAAGCCGCCGACATCGTGATCTGGCCCGCGGACCCGTTTGAACTAACGACTTACCCGGACCAGGTGCTGATTAACGGCGTGGCAATTCCGATGATCAGCCGTCAGACACTGCTACGCAATCGCTATATGCAAACGGACTCGGAGAAACCACCGGCTTATCGTGACTGATCAGCCGGTGGCTTAGGTCTACTGCCAGTAGAACGGTTGGGTTTTGCGGTCACCCGTCACTTGCTCATTCAGCGTCGCAGCATCATAAAGCCGGCCGTTCAGCATCACCATGTCCACCTTGTCGGTCTGGAAGATGTCTTCCACGACGTTAGCGTCGATAACCACGAGGTCCGCGAGCTTGCCGACCTCGAGAGAACCCAGGTCGTCGGCGTAACCGAGCGCCGTCGCCGGCGTAATGGTCGCAGTTCGCAGCGCCTCAATCGATGACATGCCGCCCTGTGCAAAGCTCCATATCTCCCAGTGACTGCCAAGACCCTCGCGTTGCCCGTGCGCGCCAATGCTGACCATAACCCCTTGATCTGACAGCAATTTAGCGGTCACTGCACTGGTCGCATGGTAAAAGTCTTCCGCCGGCGCCAGCGTCCGTCGGACGGATCGTGGCCGCAAAATATGCGGCGGCACAAACCTTGAAAGTATCGGGTGCTTCCAGACTTCGGTTTCCTGGTACCAGTAGTCTTCCGCACTCAAGCCGCCGTAGGTAACAACGAGTGTAGGCGTGTACGCCACGTTGGTCTGGCCCCAGAACTGCAGCACATCGTCATACAGCATGGACTGCGGCAGGTTATGCTCGATAGCGCTGTTGCCATCGGCGACCATCGACAGGTCCATGTGGAACAGTGAACCGCCTTCGGAAACCACCAGCATGCCCTCCTCTCTCGCAGCCGTTGTTACCTGTTGACGCTGTTCGCGTCTCGGCTGATTGTAATTCTTGATGCTCATCGCACCCTGGGCCTTAAGGCGACGAACATGTTCGCGCGCATCGTCCAGCGAATTGATGTCGGCCAAGTAACTAGAACGTGCACCGTAAACGATGTCGCCGGTCGAGAAGATACGTGGCGCCAGAATCTGGCCGGTACGCTGCATCTCCGCAGCCGCGAAAACTTCGGTGGCGTCATTGGACGGGTCATGAACGGTCGTCACGCCCAGCGCCAACGTCGCATAGGTCGCCCAGTTTTGCTCCGGAATGATGCCGACCCCCTGTGGACCGTGTGCATGTGCGTCGATCAACCCCGGAATGATGGTTTTCCCGGCAACATCGACCTGCTTCGCGCCCGCAGGAATTTCGACATCGTCCGACGCGCCAACGGCTGTGATGCGGTTACCATCAACCACGACAACCCCGTTTTCAATAACACCACCGTCGTCATTCGCCATTGTCACAACTCGCGCACCAGTCAACGCGACGACTGTCGACGGAACGTCGGCGTCGATACGCATCGACATGGATACGCCCTCAGTCGGTGCTTTGTAGCCCGCATCTTCGTCGTCTTCGTCGGTTAGTACGAATAGTTCAGCAACGTTGGCGTCGAAGAGCGTAGCGCCCAGAGTCCAAGCCAGCGTATTGCCACCGTTGGTCCAATGCGGATAGTTGCCGCCATCGCCAGTGGCTTTGGTCATGCTGACGCTGGCAACGCTCGTAGAGATCTCCAGAGGATTGCCGCCCGGCGGTAACGGCAACGCGTATATGTGATAGTTCTGTCGAAACGCAACGTACTGATCGTCGGGGGCAACCTCAAATCGACGAAGATGCTCGCCTGTCGCGTGCACGCGTTCTTTCTCGCCACCGAGATCGATGCTGACGAGCGAACGGCCGTCCTCGCCGCTACGGGTTACATAGACGCGATCGTTGCTTGCCCCGAAGTGCGGATTATTGCCGTCCGACGTGACCTGCCGAGCATCACCGCCGTTCGTAGCCACCAGCAACACGCCGGTCTCCATGGACCAGTCAGGTGACGTCAGGTAGCCGCCATCATTCGCCTCAAAAACAATCGACTTGCCGTCCGGCGCGAATCGTGGACCTTGAAAGTGACCGGGCTGACTCGTGAGTCGAGTGCTCTTGCCGCCGGACGCCCGCACACGGTGAACGTTCGCCAGCTCCTGATCGTCCCAGGTAATAAACGCGATATTCCTGCCGTCGCGCGACCAGCTTGGGTCGTACTCGAAGTGATCGGTCGCATCGCGGGTAAGCCGAGTGGGTTTTCCATCGGGGAGACTCCTTGTATAGAGTCGACCAGCACTTTCGAACACGACCTTTGAACCATCGGGGGCAACCTCGGCGTTGCGTACCATGGTTGTGTCGAAGCTCGCCGGCGCGACGTCGACTTTCGGACGCGGCGCGTCGTAAACAGTGCGTGTATCTTTAACGTGAAACTCGATTTCCGTCACGTCCTTGCTGTTGATATCGACGCGCTTGATGCCACCACCGGCCCAGAACACGACGCTCTGCGAATCAGGCGTCCAGTCCATGTTCGGATAAACGCCGTGTACAGCCCAGACTTCCTGCAGATCCTGGTCGAGGTCTGTGTAAACCGGATACTCGGATCCGCTGGTCAGGTCTTTGACGAACAGCGCACTCTGGCCGCGAATGCGGCGCACAAATGCGAGGTACTTACCATCCGGTGACGGTGCGGGCCGAAGTGCACCGCCAGCGCCTGAAACAAACAGAATATTCTCGCCCGTGTGCAGGTCGTGGCGGCGAATGGCAAACACTTCGCCGTTCGAATCCTGTGCGTAAATGAAGGTGCCGCCAGGAGTCTGATTCAGCGTGTAATAGAGATGTCTGCCGTCGGGCGAGAATGCGGGCTCGCCGAGTTCTTTTTGATGCGCTTCATCAGGACGCTCGACGACAGCAACACCACCACCACCGTTGCGATGATAAATCCAGATTTCGCCGGTTCCCAAAGAGCGAGACGTGGTGAAATGTTTTCTCGCAGCGATGTAGGCACCATCTGGTGACCAGTAGGGGTTGTTCAGCAGGCGGAAATCTTCCTTGGTCAGCTGACGCGCTTCGCTGCCGTCCGCTTTCATGATCCAGATGTTGTCACCGCCACCTGCGTCAGACGTGAAGGCGATTTCTGAGCCGTCGGGTGAGAACCTCGGTTGCATGGCCCATGCGAGGCCACTGTTGATCGATCTAGCCTCGCCACCAGCGACGGGCACAACGTAGATGTCACCCAGCAGGTCGAAAGCGATGGTTTTGCCATCAGGGCTGACGTCCAGGCTCATCCACGAGCCATTGCGGGTGTCGATGGAGACCTCGCGAGACTCGCCTGGAATGGCGGCGACGTCCCATTTGTCTGTCTCGTCCTCCTCCGCAATGGCGGTTGCGAGGGGCAGGAATATAAGGAATGCGGTGAGGTACTTATTAGGGTTCATTATTAAACCTCAAACGTTCAGTTCAGGCCGGGATGATAGCAGCGTTCCGTTATGCAGCCACAAAACCTCGTGTGCCGCCTGCAGCATCTGGTCGCTGTGAGTGATGACCACTCGCGTTATTGCAAGCCGCGACAATGCTCGAATCACGCGCTTCTCCGTCTGCGGATCAAGTCCGCTGGTCACTTCATCCAGTAGCAATAGCTTGGGTTTGCGATAAAGAGCTCGCGCTAGCAGAATCCGTTGCGTCTGCCCTGTCGACAGTGAGGATCCAAGGTCACAAACTCTGGTCTCATAGCCCATGGGCAGCGATTCTATCTCCGCGCCCACGCACGAATCCTCTGCGGCCTGCCTCACCCTGACCATATCGACAGAACTTTCGAACAACGCAATGTTCTCTGCCACGGACCCCTTCAGTAGACGATCGTCCTGAAAAACAGCCGCAAGCTTGCCGCGCAACCATTTCGATCGCCAATCCGCGATCGCCAAACCACTCACCATTACTGCGCCGGCAGAAAAAGACTCAAGGCCGGCCATTAGCTTGAGCAACGTGGTCTTACCCGCGCCTGAACATCCTGTAATAGCCGTGAATCCGTTCTCCGGGACGAGGCATGAACAGTCTTTGAGTATCCACGACTCTTCCGGCGAGTATCGAAAGCCGACGTTACGTAGCTCTATCTCCTGTGGTGCGTCGATCCTTGACGATCTATTCCTACCGGCTGTCTCCTCGTCATTGAAAAGAATATCCGCAAGTCGATGCAGCGGCACATCGAGTAGTTTGTACTCGATCAGCCGATCGACGATACCGCCTGCGCGCGTTATAAACATGCCTAGATAGGCGACATATGCTGACACCATACCAATGGTCATTTGGCCATTCAGGCCCTTTTTCGCGAGAGCATAGATGATCACCAGACGCAGACCCTGAAACAGCGTTTGCCGCAATGCGTTATCGAGAATTATCAGGTTTCCAGCCTTAATCCGAAGGTTAATACCGTTAGCGAAGAGATTACGCCATTCAGACTGTCGCGTAGTTTCGCCATTGACCATCTTTATTGTCTGCACGGCACGCAGAGTTTCGAGAAAATGCGTCTGTACGGAGGATTCGGAAATCGCGATGTCACTGGACAATCGCATGCGCAGACGAAACGTCATCACGCGCCATGCGCACCATGCCAATGTTGTAACGATAGCGAGGCTTGTCAGACGTAGTTCATACAATGACATTAGCGCGGTAATGAGCACGATGAAAAGGACATCGAGTATCAATGCAGGCGCCGAATGCACGATGAAGTCCTGCACTCGCTTTAGTGACTGGACTCGATGCTGAACATCGCCAAGGTCGCGCGCTCGAAAAAACCTCAGTGGCAACCGTAACATCCTGTTAAGCACGCGTGTGGTCAAGTCGAAGACGGATACCTGGCTGAGATACTGAAAGGTCAGTTGCCGCATTGTGTTAGCCACAACCTGAAACACAAGAAGGGCCGCAAAACCAATGGCTAGTGTGTTCAGCAACAGTTGGTCGCCCTTGACGAGAACCTGATCGATAACCGTCTGCAGGTAAAAAGGCGATGCCAGCACAAGAACCTCACAGATTAATGCCAATACCAACCCAGCCAGCATTTTCCCTCCGACCGCTGCGCCCAGGTGGATCAACCCACTCAACTTCAGCATCGGTGGTTGTCTTGTCCTTCTAAAGTCCGATGCCCTTGAAATTTCCAGCGCGACACCTGTGAATGCGTCGGAAACTTCTTTGTACGATCTTGCGACGACGCCACAAGCGGGATCGTGAATAGTGAAGCGACCGGGTCTGGCACGTTTCAATACGACAAAATGATTGAATTGCCAATGCAACAGGCACGGCAATCTCAGCTGATCCAATTCGGACGCGCGGCACGAAACCGCGCGGGTTGTAAGGTGGAGCGAATCGCAGATTTTTGTAATGTACCTGAGTGTCACTCCGCTCAAGGACGGGGGATACCGACGCCGAAGCTCGATGAGATCAGCACCGACACCGAAGTAACGTGCAATCATTACTATGCATGCTAGTCCACACTCCGTAGCACCCGACTGACGAATCATCGGCAGATAAGCGAATCCGCTCATCTGAAGATAGGGCCTCGAAGAATCTGCCACGCGCCCTTACGCGGCTCGTTTTTGGCGCAGGCGAATCGGCCCGAGCAGCCAATCGATCAGGCTACGACTCTCGAGGACGATTTCTGCCGCGAGTAACATCCCGGGCCTAAGTCGCGTGTTGCCCGCGTTGGGGGCCACGAACTTGGCGTCTATGGCAATACGAACCTTGAACGTCGCCTCGCGTAAGTGGAAAGTTTGCGGCACCTCTGGTGGCAATAGAATAAAATCGGAAATGTGATCGACTACACCGGCAAATGCTCCGAATCGTTGTTGAGGAAATGCGTCGTAGCTGAGGCGCACGCGCTGCCCAGGCTTGATAAAACCGATTGCGCTGGATGGCACATACACCTCGGCAACTAACGCGAGGTTTCGGGGCACCACTGTCGCCAGTAGCTGGTTTGGCAAAACTGCGGAACCCTGACGAACCTCGAGCGACGCGACCTTTCCGGCGATCGGGGATTTGAGAACTACACGTCTTTGCGATTCGTGCTGAGTAATTTGCTGTAGCAAACGCGATCGCTGCGAACTCAGGATCGAAATGGAATTTTCGGTTTCTAAAGGCAGGCTTTTCGCTCGCGCCGCCAAACGCTCGCGTTCGCGATCCAGGGCGATTCCGCTCTGCTGTATCTGGCCCAGGGCCTGCATCTGTATAGCGCGCTCGTCTTCCTGACGCATTAGGTCCCAGTCGCTTACCGCACCATCCTGGGCCACCGATACGAGTCGCGATAACTGATCGGAGGCAGCGTCAAGTCGTCGCTGTTGCTCCTTGCGACGGCGAGAAATCATTTTCCGCTCATTCTGCAAGTCCTGCAGCTGCGCAGCGATAGAGTTCTGCTCAATACTCGCCTCAGCGCCCAGCAGCCGCATTCGCTGGTCAATAGCATCACATTGCTTTCTAAGCTCGGCGATCAACTCGGCACCAGTACTTCGACCATTTTCAAGGTAGGTGTCTTGCGATACGTAAACAACCGGATCTCCTGCCGCAACTGACTCCCCCAGGCTAAGGGGAATGCTTTCGACGGTCCCGGTTGCGTTGTGCGAAATACGTGCGACACCGTCATTTGCAACAAGCCAGCCTCGGACCTTTTCCTTACGGGCGTAATTAACGTTTGACAAAAACAACGCGGTTACGATACCAAATACGAGGACCAGCCCTGTCAACCATGCCCAGGGTGTCGGTGCGACAGCGATTGGCCTGCCAAACGGTCTGTTCGACAACGCGTTGAGGGCCTGCTTGCGAAACAGGGTTTCAGAAAAACGCTTGCTCATGACGTCTATTCGTAGGGCAGTCGCGAAAAGACTTCAAAGCTCATTAGCGCGCTAAAGGTCAAGAAACGGCGAGCCTGCTATCCTCTCGCCATGACGAACGTCGACGTAATCATCATCGGTGGCGGTGCTGCCGGACTTCTGTGTGCGATTACCGCAGGCAATCGCGGTCGAAACGTTGTCGTACTGGAGGGATCCAACAAGATAGGAAAGAAGATTCTCATGTCAGGCGGCGGCCGCTGCAATTTCACCAATTTGCACTGCGAGCCTTCGCGATTTGTTTCTGCCAACCCGCAGTTTTGCATTTCAGCACTCAGCCGGTACACGCAGTGGGACTTCATCGCGTTAGTCGAAAAACACGGCATCGCATACCACGAAAAGACATTTGGTCAGTTATTTTGCGACGACTCGTCCAAGGATATTGTCGCGATGTTATTAAGCGAGTGTGAAAGCGCTGGCGTGCAAATACACACGCACTGCGAAATTTCATCGATCGTTTTTGACGATCGCTTCAGAGTAGCGTCCAACAAACGGAGTTTCGATTCAGGGTCGCTGGTCGTCGCAAGCGGCGGACTGTCCATTCCCAGGATGGGGGCGTCCGGTTTTGGCTATGAACTCGCACGACAATTCGGGCACGAAGTCCTTGAGACAAAGGCCGGACTCGTGCCGTTCACGTTTACTGGCGCAACCCATGAACTGACAGAGCGTCTATCGGGCATCAGCGCCCCGGCCAGAGTAAGCACAGGCAATTTTGCATTTTCGGAGGACATTCTGTTTACACACCGGGGCTTGAGCGGTCCCGCCATACTTCAGCTGTCGAGCTACTGGTCGCCGGGCGATGAAATTCACATCGATCTACTGCCCGCCACGGATGCGGCTGACTTTTTACTCGAAGCAAAGAAATCGCAGCCAAAGTCGCTGCTGCGTACAGTATTGTGCGCCCTGCTTCCGCGCGCCCTGGTAAGCGAGCTGCAAGCACTATTCTGGCCTGCTGTTGCCGATATACCGCTGATTGAGGTCGGAGACGGCGCCCTGCGCAATGTCGCCCAACACTTAAGCCACTGGTCGCTCAAACCCGCCGCCACCGAAGGCTATCGAACGGCCGAGGTAACGCTTGGCGGCGTCGACACGACTCAGCTTTCATCCAAGACCATGGAGTCCACCCGCCAGCCCGGGCTGTATTTCATTGGCGAGGTCGTCGACGTCACGGGCCATCTGGGTGGGTTTAACTTCCAATGGGCCTGGTCGTCCGGCTGGGCGGCCGGACAGGTGGTTTAGCGAAACCTGCTAACCTTTTTCCAATCTCGCGCATCCAAGTCTCAATGGTGGCGGTAATGAATATCGGCAGTGCGCCGACGCAAGCAGATTTTCACGAGGCGATCTCGGCACGCTCGGATCGCTGGTATTCGGCGTGCCTGAAGATCACCCGAAACCCGGATCTGGCAGCCGACGCCGTGCAGGACGCTCTGCTCAATGCCTGGAACAAGCGCGACCAATTTCAGAGCTCCGCCCGGCTCGATACCTGGATCCACCGCATCGCCATCAACGCGGCATTGACCCTCATTCGAAAGAGCAAACCCGGCGTATTCGAACACCTCGAGACCGATTTTGAGAGCAACACGATGGGGCCCGATCGAGCCTGGGAAGAGCACGAACTCGGAAACGACCTTGCACAGGCGCTGGGTCGATTGACCGAGGTCGAACGCGTTTGTTTTGTGCTCAAGCACCTGGAGCAATGGCGCGCGAAAGAAATCGCTGCCGAGCTGGCGCTCAACGAAGGACGGGTAAAGCAGGCGATCTTTCGCGCTGTTAAGAAACTCCGCATCAGCATGCAGGACATGCAGAGAGAAGCCCATGGATAACGACACAGAAAAACTTGTAGCGGCACATAGAAACGACCTGCACCGGGCACCGTCGCACATCAAAGAGCAATGGCATGACGCCATCGACGAAGCGTCGGCGCTGGAACGGGGACGCGATCAAGCAACGACGCAACAATGGCATCCAACCTCATTTTTCTGGGGCATGGCCGTGACAGCCGCATTGGCCATTGGCGTTGGCATTGGTTTTTTCGTCTCCGGTGATCAAGTGCCGTTGCCCGACAGTCAAAGTCCGTTCACCACAGGCATGCAGTTGCAGCCGAACGTCGTTCCGGCCCCGTTTACGCGTGGCCTACAGGTCCATTTGCGCGATAGCCGCCAACAGCTCGTTGGCCTCGATAATAGTGCGGACAACACGATGCTTGTTCTGCAGATCATCGGGCAGAACCGCATGTTCGAAGCGGCAGCCGAACAGAACAACGCACCGAAACTCGCGCGCGTGTTGCGTGCGTTCGAACCCATACTTCTGAAACTCGCAGCGACGGACATAGCCCCTGAAGATGCTAAAGCGTTGCGTGCGCAACTCGCGTTCGAATTGAACGTGATGCTAACCAAACTGGCCAATGAATCATCTGATGATTCACTTACCACTTAGTTGAAGGACATCGACATGAACACCCTTGCAAGACTCTTACTAATCACCGCAGGACTGCTGCTATCGACGGCTACCACTGCGCAACCCGAGGTGTCGGAGGTGTCCGACGTTGAGGAATTGAAAATCGCAGCACTCGAGGCCTTGATAACGGCACCCGCGGATAGAGCGCTGCCTCTTGTCAACAAAGTACTCGCAGGCAACAACAGCGTTGAGTTGAAGGAGCGTGCACTTTTTATTCTCAGCCAGATCGATCAGCCCGAGGCGCAAGATACGCTGCTTCGTTTTGCTCGTGACGAAAGCGGTGAGCTGCAGGGGGAAGCGATCCGCATGATTGGAATCGGTGGTAACCAGGAGGCGCTTGCGGGTCTCGGCCCGATCTACCAAACCGGTGACGGCGAAGCTCGTGAAGCTGTGTTGCAGGCCTATCTCATTGCAGGCGACAAGCAGGCCATGTTCAACATCGCGGCCAATGCCGAAAACGAAGCGGACTTTGAAGAGGCGGTCGACATGCTGGGCGCTATGGGTGCACGGGACGAACTGCGTGAATTGCGAAGTCGCGCTGGCATGTCCGATTCATTGATCGATGCGTACGCCATTTCCGGGGACTTCGAGACGCTGCGGGAAATCGCGCTCGATAACAGCAGCGCTGATTTGCAGGCGCAGGCGATTGAGGCTCTGGGCCTCGTGAACGATGACAGGGTCGATACGACGCTGGTAGAGATCTACCAGGGCGCTACAAATGACGAGGTTCGGGAAGCAGCGTTACAAGGCTTGATGCTCTCGGGGCACGACGCTGGCATTCTGCAGCTTTACCGCGCATCCGATAATTCGGCCGAGAAGAAGGAACTTCTTGAGTATCTCGTCATGATGGGCAGTGACGAAGTCTGGAATATCATTGACTCCGCGCTCGACAGTGACCAGTAATGCGAGCCGTAAAATTCGCCGCGGTCGGTCTTCTCACCGCACTGATTATCTGGAGCGAATCGACAGCGGCAGATATCGTAGCTGCGGATGCCGAAGGCTGGCATACATGGCAATTAGATGGGGTTGAGCCGGACGCCGTGATGTGTTGCTTTACGTCGCAAAGCGGTTCGCGCCCTCAAAAGGGCTGCAACCTCGATGGCGGCCGCGTGAGTTTCGACGACAATGGCGACTGTTCCGCCGAGGCCGGCCACATTCAAGTTTATGCGCGGCTCAAAGACGGTAGGCCCGCGAAGATTCGGGTACTGAGTTCGGAGTGCCCGGTAACAACAAACACAGCGGTTACTTTCCACGGTGTCGTTTCGGCCGAAGACAATATTAAGTGGTTTCGTGGCGTTGTCGAAAACTCACGGACCAGCCAGGATGTTCGTGTGGAAGCACTGTTCGGGCTCGTACAGTCCGAGTCCGACGCCGCTTTCGAGTACCTCGATCGCCTTTTGTCACGACACCGGTGACGACTTGCTACGCCCAACTGCGCGTCGAAAGGCGTACGCAGAAATCGCAAAACAGATCAACGCGCCGCCGCCAAACACCCAGCGCGCGAGCGTAACGTTGGCCGCATTCGAGAGCAGCGGAACACCGCCCGAAAACCCTTCGCTGGAACTGAAAAGCGCAACCCAGACTCCTATGACACCGAATAGCAGGCACAGAATGCCTGCAAGCAAATCGTTCGCCCAGGAATGATTGCCCAGGAAGATCATGCAGCCTGCTATCAGAAAGACGATGCCGCTTATCGCGACCACCCACATGGGTGCGTGAACGTCGGCCTCGTCGACGGGAAGCAACCCGAGCGCGATTGACAGCGGCAAAGCCCCCACGGCGATAAGCAGCAGGCCATAAACCAAACGAGTGCGTTCAGGACGGCTCATGGTTGTTTAAGAACCAATTCAGTACAACGAGCAATATCGAAAGCGCTGCGTAGACCAATATCACTGCTACCTGAAAGAAAAAAGCCCCTATACCGCCCTGGTCACCCGTATACATCGCGAGATAGAGGGAAATACCGCTGCCGACGAACACGATTAGCCCGCCAAGGATACGATATGCTTTGCACAGTCTTGGTCGAAGCCGATTTGAAAATGGCAGTGTCAGTACAAACACTATGCAAGGTACCAACAGCATCGATAGGCCAACTAGCATGTGGATACATCGTCTCTAAAATAGCCAGGCATTTCGTGACGACATTGGTTCAGTCAGATGTCGTTTTGAAATTTACCTTTTTTGCCTTCCATAAGAACGTATCGTCGCGAAACCCCTCCTCTATTGCCTGCCGCTTCAACTCAGACGCCGCTGCTCGGGTTAAATTTCCATCGATTACTAACGCATAATTAGTGTTCCCGCCGAGTGGCGGCTGGATTTGCACGTTTGGAAAGAGACCGTCGAACTCGCTACCGACTTTGCGTTTTACGTTGGCCAGCTCGCGCTCGAGATCCTTTATTACGGGCGACGATCCGGCCACAACGTAATAGAGTTCACCGGCATCCACCGGTCGATACTCCTCCGCCACGACCGGAATAGTGTCTGCAGGGTTTGCCGCCACGATCGGACGTGCAGCTCGAAAATCATCTTCCAGTTTTTCTTCCAACCTTGCCAATAAAACGTCGACTTGTCCCACAGCTAGCTTGGTTACCTGTCGCTCCGACTGGAGCTTGAGGTCGGCTTCGACTCCAGTAACTATTTGTTCCAGTACTTTATCGTCGACCTTTTCTCGAACCTTTTTGACGATATCCTGCAAGCTGTAAATCCCAAAAGCTGTGAGAAGCACGGCGGCGCCTCCTATCCACGCAAACAGCTTCTTTCGCGCCTCCAAAAATATCCGGTAGGAGTAAAGGTCCTCGTCAATACCTTGCTTTTCCTTTAGCTGACGACGAAGCTCCGCGTTTTCTTCTTCCAGAACGCGCAGCTGCTCCGTACTCGCTTCTCTCTCATTCATCTCGTCATCTCCTCCTGGATATCGTGCCAGTCAGTATAAGGGCCCGCCCTTAACCATCTCCACGGTTTTCCATCTATTGTTACGTCGATCCGGATCGGGGTCCTCACATGTCGGCCGTGAACTGATTTGATCAACGTAGTTATCCGGGAATCCATGAACTCGCGCGCCCATCAATACTAGCTCTTTGTACCAATCGTAAGGAACCAGGGAACCGTCAATGTGTGATTCTTGTGCCGTATAGGAAATGCAGTCACCAATATCGGGAACCTCCAGCAATAATTCCGAATAACCGGACCCGAGGCCCTCGATTTTGTCGAGCGCTAATTTATCCTCGACGCTCATATCAAAAATCGCAACGTGGATTCCGTCACTACCCAAAAGAATATTGCACTTTCCTGATCCGTCTTTGCTGCGTTTATGAAAGCGCAATGACCAGTTTGGCAGGAAACTCGTTGTTACTAACCGCGCGGAGGGAGCGCGCTCAACCAAGCGAAGCGGGTGCAAATTGGATCCGTAAGCTGCATACAACATCGCGTTCTCAACGCTCCTAGGTGAAGCTCCCATGCAATAGCGTAACTACCGGGATTACATCTCGGCGACCATTCGCCCGAACTCTTCAACTTTGTTCCAGTCGGTGAATTCAACCACCGCGTTCGGATCCGTAGGCCCGTTCGTCATCCACATAATCAGGCGAATCATGTGCTTGTCAAAAAAACCCTGGCTTGGAAAATCGATCCGGCCTGCAAACACACCAAGGCGCTGCGGTTGCCAGTCGATTTGTTTGAGGAATTTCTGCAGGTAAGGGTTGGTTTCAGGCGTGTTCTTTTCCGGTTTCCGTGCGACGACGTTGACGGAGAAGAACGCGTTGGGATGACGCTCCAGGACGTCCTGGTAGTTCTTGATGAGCTCGTTCACCAGTGGCTGGTGCTTGCCGTAGCGAATACTGGCGCCAATGACGACCTTGTCGAACGTTTCGGCGTTCAAGTCCGGCCCGTCCTTGATGTCGAGCATTTTCACGCTGTCGCCCCGCGCCTCAACCGTTTGTTTGATGCGCTTGCAGATCTCTATCGTATGACCGTCCGTCGTGGAGTATAGAATCAGTATGTTGGCCATAGGGCTTTGCTCTCCGAGCATAGGTGGAATCCATAACTGCGTCTGACCGTAAAATACCCTACAAGGTCAGGTAGGAGAACCTCCATGGCCAGGCATGTCGATATCGGACGATTGAGCGACCAGCTTGAGTCGATAGTCGAGTGTGCCAAAGCGCTTGAATCTGATTACGCCGCGGACCTGCTGGCCGTCCATCCGGAGTTTCGAGGCGGTGCCAGGAACCTCATACACTACCTCGCATTGCGGCGCTCCGACATCAGCGAGCTTCAGGAAGACCTCTCCACATTGGGCCTCTCCTCCCTCGGGCGGGCTGAGCGCAACGTTTTAGGTTCCGTCCGTGCTGTCTGCATGGCCTTGCAGAAACTGAGCGGCAATGCCGATCAAAACCCGGGCATCGAGAACGCATCGCTTAAGCTCCATAGCCCGAAAGCCTACGCGCACAAGACGGCGATCCTTGGCGAGCCACCCGCGCGCCGTGAAGTCGGCATCATGGTTACGCTACCGTTTGAGGCCGCACAAGATGGCGAGCTTGTATCAGAAATGATTGCGGCGGGCATGAACGTCGCACGAATCAACTGCGCGCACGACAATAGGGCGACCTGGGAAGCGATGATCCGGAATGTAAGGGCTGCAAGCGCCACCGCCAAAAAAGATTGCAGAATCATAATGGACCTCGCCGGCCCGAAGCTCCGCACCGGCACGCTGCGACCCGGACCTAAAGTCATGCACCTGCGACCGAGACGCGATCCGCTGGGTCGGGTGATAGCACCACGGCGAATTCGATTCATACCCAATGACATTTCCTGGCGCGGCACCAAGGCAGCGGTCATACCTGTGCCTCGCGAGTGCATAGAGTATGCAGAAGAAGGCGACGAATTACGTTTCAAAGATACACGCGGCAAGAAGCGCTGCTGCACAGTCATTCAGAAAGACGACAAGGGCCTGGTTGTCGAGACTTATAAAGGCGCCTACATTGCGACGGGAACCAAGCTGCGCTTAATTCGAAAGAACTCGGGTGAAAAACTCGTTTACCGTGTCGGTGAATTACCGCCTATTGAGCAACCGTTGTTATTGCGAGTTGGCGATACATTGATTCTTCATAAGAGCAGCGTTCCAGGCGCGCCGGCGGCAGAAGACGCTGAAGGTAATGTCGTTACCGCTGCACATATCTCTTGCCAGCAACCGGAGGCCTTCGAGTTCGTCACGGTTGACGATCGCATATCGCTAAATGACGGCAAGATTTCAGGGGTCGTGCGTGCGGTCGATGACGATCAGCTTGAGGTGGAGATTACCAAAGCCAAGCCCACCGGTAGCAATCTCCGCGGCGACCGCGGCATCAACTTCCCCGACAGCGACATACGCCTGCCGGGCCTGACGCGCTATGACAAGATAAATCTTGCCTTCGTTGTCGAACATGCTGACGCGGTCGGTCTTTCGTTTGTCCGCGAGCCTGAAGACATTACACTGCTACAGGAAGAGCTACGTCGATATCCTGACCATAAGCTGGGTGTGGTCACAAAGATAGAAACCAAGCGTGGCTTTAAGAACCTGCCCCAATTGCTGTTGACGGCCATGCGCAGCTATCCCGCCGCCATCATGATCGCGCGCGGCGACCTGGCGGTCGAATGTGGCTGGGAGCGGCTTGCAGAATTACAGGAAGAAATTTTGTGGTTTTGTGAGGCAGCCGAAGTACCCGTCTTGTGGGCCACGCAGGTACTGGAACAGGAAGCCAAGAAGGGCCAGCCGTCGCGTGCCGAGATCAGCGACGCAGCAATGGCGCAACGAGCCGACTGCGTAATGCTGAACAAAGGACCTCATATACTAGCTGCCATTCGCATGCTCGATGATATTCTGCGACGCATGCAGAAGCACCAGTTCAAGAAAACTGCGCGCATGAAGAAACTCAGCAGCTTCAGCGATCCAGACTAGTCGGCTGTTACGGAAACAGACGCCGGAGCCGTTATTTACGCGCGGTCGAAAACTCGTTTTCCAGCAATTTGGCCTTCGCCGCGGCCAGCCTGGCGATAGGTACGCGCGGTCCCGAGCACGACACGTAATTGAGCCCCACATGGTGGCAAAAGCGGATTGACTCCGGGTGACCGCCCTGCTCCCCGCAAATACCGATCTTGAGATCCGGACGTTGCTTGCGACCACGATACACAGCCATGTCGATCAGCTGCCCCACTCCCTGAATATCCAGCACTTCAAACGGGTTGTCCTGCAGGATTCCATACTCGTTGTACATCGGCAGGAACTTGTTCTCGGCATCCTCACGAGAAAACGAGAACGCAGCTTGCGTAAGGTCATTGGTGCCGAAAGAAAAGAACTCAACGTTTTCCGCTAACTGTGTTGCCCTCGTGCACGCGCGGACAGTCTCAATCATGGTGCCAAACTTGAATCTCAGTTCCGCACCAAAATCTTTCTCGAGCCGTTGGGTCAACTTTTCGACAGTGCGCTTAACGTGCGCCAGCTCTTGCGCGGTAATGACCTGTGGCACCATGATTTCCGGCCGAACCGAAATGCTTTTTTTCGCGCATTCAACCGTTGCTTCGAGGATAGCCTCGATTTGCATCGCGTAAATTTCGGGATAGGCGATACCCAGGCGAACACCACGATGACCCAGCATCGGGTTGACTTCCTGCAGCTCGCGCACTTTTTTCAGCATACGCTCTTTCTTGATCAGCGCATCGTTAACGAGTTCCTCACTGAGTTCATTGAACGGTTTCGGCAGTTCCGGCGGTGTGGAAAATGTATCCAACGCTGTTTGCCGACCTCTGACTACGTTTCGATACAGGCGCAGTGTCTCGATTTGTTCAAGCAGGTCATGCTCCGTGGGCAGGAACTCGTGCATCGGAGGGTCCAGAAGCCTGACTGTCACGGGATTCGGCGACATGACTGTGAATAGTTCGATAAAGTCTGCGCGCTGAATGGGCAGCAATCGGTCCAACGCTTCCTGCCGCTCTTCTTCATTGTTCGCGAGGATCATATCAATCACGATGGGCAGTCGATCGCTGGCGTTGAACATGCGCTCGGTGCGACACAGTCCGATACCCATGGCACCGTATTCGCGTGCCTTCTTCGCTGCGTCGGGCGTGTCGGCGTTGGCCATTACTTTCAGGTCCGCTGCTGCGTCAGCCCAGCCCAGCAACGTCCGCAAGTCATCGGAGAAATGCGCCTGGATCGTCGGGATCGCACCGAGGTATACCCGGCCAGTGCCGCCGTCAAGCGTAATGACGTCACCCTCGTGAATGAGTTGATCGCCAACATGGGCCAGCCGCAAGCCGACATCGACGACGATGCCCTCGGCACCGGCGACACAGGGCTTACCCATTCCGCGAGCGACCACCGCCGCGTGGGAGGTTTTGCCGCCTCTGCTGGTGAGAATACCTTCCGCCGCAAAGAACCCATGGATATCTTCGGGCCGTGTTTCTTCGCGAACCAGTATCACCTGTTCGCCCATTTTGCCGAGTTTCTCGGCGAGGTCCGCGTCAAACACGCATTTCCCGGACGCGGCTCCGGGCGATGCGGGCAGACCTGACGCTATCGGTTCGGCGGTATTCTCGGGATCGAGACTAGGGTGCAGCAATTGTTCGAGCAGTTCAGGGTCGATTCGCAACAACGCCTGGTTTTTACTAATCAGCTCTTCATTAAACATGTCGACGGACGTCTTCACCATTGCGACGGCGTTCATCTTTCCGTTACGTGTTTGCAAGCAGTAAAGCGTACCTTTCTCGATCGTGAACTCGTAGTCCTGCACTTCGTGATAATGCGATTCAAGTTTGTTGCGCAGCTCCACAAGTTGTGCAAACTGCCTCGGCATCTCCTTGTCCATATTCTGCAATGGCTTCGGTGTCCTGATGCCTGCTACGACGTCTTCGCCCTGTGCGTTGGTGAGGTATTCTCCGAACATCTCGTTGTCGCCGGTACCCGGATTGCGGGTAAAACCAACACCCGTTGCGCAGTCGTCGCCCATGTTGCCAAACACCATCGTGCAAATATTCACGGCCGTGCCAAGCGCCATCTCGGGCGTAATGTGAAACTCGCGACGATAGTCGACCGCGCGCTTACCCATCCATGAGCGGAATACAGCCTCGACCGCAAGTTGCAATTGCGTCATCACATCCTGTGGAAAATCGCTGCCGGTCTCCCGGCGTACGACGGCGAGGAACTTCTCACTGATCTCTTTGAGATGGCTCGCGTCCAGACCGACGTCCACTTTAACGCCAGCACGCTGCTTCACTTCCTCGAAGTGTTCGTCGAAATGCTCATCCCCAATGCCGAATGCCACTTTGCCAAACAGCTGAATAAACCGACGATAAGCGTCGTAAGCAAACCGCTCGTCGCCCGTTTGTTGAATCAAGCCAGCAAGTGTCTCTTCGTTCAGGCCGAGGTTGAGGATGGTGTCCATCATGCCGGGCATCGACATGGCAGAGCCTGATCGCACAGAAACTAGCAACGGGTCCGGGCCTTTGCCGAACGTCTTCTTCGTTGCCTTCTCGAGCTTCCTGATTTCTTCCTCAACGGACTCCATCAGACCCGGCGACAGTTGCTTAGCCTCAAGGTAGTCCAGGCATGCTTCAGTCGTGATAACGAAGCCAGGCGGGACGTTGATTCCGATCTGCGTCATCTCACACAGATTGGCACCTTTGCCTCCAAGCAATTTCTTGTCGTGGCCGTCGCCGTCTGAAAAGGCATAGACGCGTTTATTGTTCATGGCTGCAGAGCCAGTATATTCAGGAGATATATTCATGTGTCGAATGGTCCCCTAATGTCCTCGGGCCTGCCATTGCGGCAAACCCCTAAAACGGCCGCAAACCCCGTAATTGGCTAAATTTCCGCGCCCGGCGGCCGATAGAAGAACCTATGTCGTTGAGAAAGAAGACTCTTGTTCTGTTTTTGATCCTCGGCCTTAGCATTTGCGCGGGCGGCTATGTCGCATTGCGCTTGGCCGTGCTCCCAACATTCGAGGATTTCGAGCACCAATCTTCCGGGGAAGCACTATCTCGGGCCACGCGGGTGCTGGAGTCGGAACTTCGTGCGATCGAGGTAATGAACATCGAGTACTCCTCATGGAATGACACCTACAAGTACGCCCAGGGTCTTTTTCCTGAGTTCGAAGACGAAAACCTCGACCCCACCTATTGGCATAGCGTCAACATCAATATGATGTTGATCTTCGACGCAGAAGGGCGCCAGCTATATGCCAGTCTTGGCCATCCGTCCGATGGCCACAGCATGCCACTGGAAGGCGAATTTCAGACGTTATTCGCGCCGGGCCAGCCATTGGTTACTCACAATACAGAGTCGGATTCTGTCATGGGCCTGTTGAAAGCCCGCACCGGCCTGATGCAGGTTGTCTCGTACCCAATCTTGTCAAGCGCGGGAGAGGGGCCAATTGCCGGCGCCCTGGTCGTCGGGCAGTTTCTTACCGAAGGACGGTTGCGGGATCTGGGCGAGCGAGCGACCGTGGATCTCTCAATTCATCCCATGGGCGAATCGGAGTTGCCAGCGTATATCGTGACCGCGTTTCGAGACACAGAGAATCCAGATGCCGATACAACTATTGTTACGGACGCCGATTCAACGCGCGGATTTCACATCCTATATGACGTGCTCGGCGAACCAGCTGCCGTCCTTGAGGTCCGACAGCCACGGACAATTACCAAAATCGGCACAGACACGATTCGCACCGCCATGCTCTTTCTTGCTGCAGGCAGTGTCGGATTCCTATTGGCCGCACTGTTCTTCACCCAGAAACTTATCGTTGCACCAATACGAGGGCTCACGGAAAAAATTCTCAACATCCAACATACGGGCAATCTCGACATAGACGTCGGCAGCACTCGCTCTGACGAGGTTGGCGTGCTCGCCGGAAAATTCGGCGAGTTAACGACCAGCCTCGGTAAAGCAAGAGAGGAACTCGAAGGCGCGCGCGATGATGCTTTGTCAATGTCTAAAGCGAAGAGTGAGTTTCTGGCCCGCATGAGCCACGAAATTCGCACGCCGATGAATGGCGTACTCGGGATGACTGAGTTGCTGAGGAGCACCACGCTGGACGAAAAACAAGAGCGCTTCGCCAAGACCATCTACGAATCCGCTGAGTCTCTGCTACACATCATCAATGACATTCTTGATATTTCCAAAATTGAAGCCGGAAAAATCGAACTGGATGTCGCTCCATTCAACCTGCGTAATATGGTGGAAGAATGCCTGGACCTGATGGCCGAGCCTGCTCACCGTAAAGACCTCGAGTTAGTGGGCACGATTCCCTCCGATTTGCATACATTCGTCGAAGGGGATGCTCAGCGCTTACGACAGATTCTCCTAAATCTCCTGGGTAATGCTGTGAAATTTACCGAACGCGGCGAGATCATCGTTCGAATAAGCGAGCCCGAGAGTAACGGAGACTCGGCGGTTTATCGGTTCGAAGTTGAAGACACAGGCGTCGGCGTTAATCCAGAGAGCCTGTCAACAATCTTTGAACCATTTTCACAGGAAGATGGCTCGACAACACGTCGTTACGGTGGAACCGGCCTCGGCCTATCAATCTGCAAACATCTGCTCGAGCTCATGGGCGGCGAAATTGGTGTTGATAGCACTCCCGGCAAGGGGTGCACCTTCTGGTTTACGGTGCAACTCAAGAAAGATGAAGCGACAGGGCAACTGATGCAGCCGGATTTACTTGGGCATAAACGGGTTCTTATCGTCGACGACAATGCAACCAATCGCGAAGCATTGATTCACCAACTTGAAAGTTGGCATATGTACGCTGTGGCCGCCTGCTCCGGCCCTGAAGCTTTGGGATTGTTGACCAGCGGTGCCGGCACGGAGGCTCCGTTTGACATCGCATTATTGGACATGAATATGCCGGATATGGACGGCATTCAACTTGGGCAGGCAATTAGACTGCTACCGGGTCTCAGCAACATTCCGCTTCTCATGTTGAGCTCCGTATCCAGCGCCGATCTCGGCGATGATCGGAATTCTGCCGCAATTGACAGCTGGTTGACCAAGCCCGTTCGGCAGGCGCGTCTATTCGACGCACTTGTGTCGCACCTGAGTCGGGACGCCCTACGCATCGAACGTGCGAACTCTGACCACAAAATCGCTGGCGCCATGAATGACAACGCGAATCGAAGCTTGCGTATTCTCTTGGCCGAAGATAATCGAGTCAACCAGATTGTTGCAGTAGGGATGTTGAATGAACTCGGACACGACACGACTGTCGTGAGCGACGGGAACGAAGCCATCGCCTCCCTCAGGGAGCAGACATTCGACTTGGTCTTGATGGACTGTCAAATGCCCGAGCTCGATGGATACGAGGCGACGCGAGCCATAAGAGCTTGGGAAGGCGACCAGGACCAGGCGCCGATGGTCATTATCGCAATTACCGCAAACGCGCTGAGCGGAGACCGGGAGCGGTGCCTGACCGCCGGAATGAGTGACTACGTCAGCAAGCCGTTCACGCTGGAGCGACTTGGAGCGGTAATTGCCAAGAATGTGCGACCGTCCGCCGATGATGAGGCGATTGATCAGCCCGACTCGCAAGCACGTATTCTGATCGTCGAAGACAACGCCATAAACCAACAAGTAACTAGAGCCATGCTAAACGAGCTTGGCTACAGTACCAAGGTTGTATCCAATGGAGACGAGGCGCTACATGCAATGCAGCTATCACAGTTCGATCTTGTCCTGATGGATTGCCATATGCCGATCCGAAACGGCTACGACACAACCCGGGAGATACGCCGGCTCGAAGGAAAATCATCAAGTAACGCTCGAATCCCGATTGCCGCACTTACGGCCGATCTCATGCAAAATAATCGCCAGCGGTGTCTTGAGTGCGGAATGGACGACTACATTTCGAAGCCATTTACCGGGGAGCAACTGCGTGTTGTCCTGAATAGATGGCTGGCTGATCCGAACACAGAAGAACCTGAAGCAATGGTCGCGGTCGACGGCGACGGCTTCAGCAAGCTCACGGAAACGGTGACGCTCGCCTCAATCGACATGCTGGCGCTTGAGCAGATCATTCAACTCGACTCGTCACCCGGAAAAACCCTGGTCCGCGAAATCGTAGTCTCGTACTGTGCGGATTCGACCAAGCTGATGCTTCAATTGCGTTCCGCAATTGCCGACGGCGATGCTGGCGAAATCGAGGTGCTGGCGCATTCCCTGAAAGGGTCGAGTGGGCAGATTGGTGCAGCGCTGTTGGCGACACTCTGCGAACAATTGATTTCCGGTGCAAGAAAAAATGACCTGAGCGATGCACCAACACTGTGCGAACGCGCCGCCGTGGAGCACTCGGCCGTCATTGCCGCGCTCGACAAAGAGTTGCAGCGCATGGCGGCCTGACACGACTCGAGGTCGCCAGGCTTACTTAACAAAGGTTCCCCAGTCGAATGTCATCGGCCAATTTCGAGATTCTGCCATAATGCCGCATGGATGACCTCGGTGCCCTAACCCTTATCCCGACGCTGGTCGTTTTCACACTCGCCATTCTGACGCATCGGCCTATCGAGTCGCTGATCGCAGGTTCCCTCGTCGGACTCATCATGATTCACAGCGCGGGCTTCGTTGGCGGGTTTGCCGAGGCGTCAATCCGCGTCATGACCGATGCCGACGTCGCCTGGGTCATTCTCGTTTGCGGATTCATGGGCAGCCTGATTGGCATATTAATTCGCACCGGTTCAACCTCTTCTTTTACGCAGCTCATGTCGACTTACGTACGCTCCGAAAAAAGCGCACTCATGGCGACCTGGGGTCTCGGCATCCTAATGTTTGTCGATGACTACCTGAATTCTCTTGCAGTCGGTTCCGCTATGCGCAACCTGACTGACAAGTACAAAGTGTCGCGCGAGAAACTCGCTTATGTCGTCGATTCCACCGCGGCGCCTATCAGCGTCATCATCCCATTTTCCACCTGGGGTGTTTTTTTCTCAGGTCTAATCGTCGCCAACGGCATTGCACCCGAAGGCGAAGGGTTTGCCACCTATATCAGTGCCATCCCGTACATGTTGTACGCATGGGTCGCCGTGCTGATGGTTCCCTTTGTGATTTCAGGCGCTATCCCATCGCTCGGCCCCATGAGAACCGCGCAATCTCGCGCGCACACCACCGGCCAAATGGTGCCTCCGGACGCCACGCATATTGAAGCCGCCAATCAGTCCATTCAGCCGCACCCGGCTATCAAACCCCGTGTCGCGATGTTCATTGTGCCGATGACGGTACTCGTTCTAGCGACGCTGTATTTCGATAAGGACTTTCTGGTCGGCATTTACATCACACTGGGTGGCACCGCGATCTACATTCTTGCTACGCGCATGATGAGTATTCACGACACGTTCGACACAATCGTGGACGGTTTCAAGATGATGATTGAACCCCTCGGCGTTCTCGTTGCAGCGTTTATCCTGAAAGACGTCAATGACACACTTGGCCTCGCGCAGTATGTTGTTCACACAATGCAGCCTTTGCTGACGCCGGAATCGCTGCCCGCTGTTATTTTTGCGTCAATGGCTCTCGTGTCATTCATGACCGGATCGAACTGGGGTGTATTCGTCATTGTATTGCCGATTGTGACCGCGCTTGCCAATAACCTCGGCGCAGACATGACATTGGTTATAGGTGCAACACTTTCCGCCAGCACCTTTGGCAGTCATGCCTGTTTTTATTCGGACGCGACCGTATTGACCGCGCAAGCGTCGGGCTGCACGCCATTTCAGCACGCGATTACACAGATACCCTACGCGTTGATCGCCGCAGCAATCTCGGTCGCAGGGTATCTACTAATCGCGTACCTGTAACAACATTTTTCGGCTTACTGTATCCCTCTCCCCGGTGTCCACGGCACACGTGCCTGGTCCAGTGCCTGCCTAAGCCCGGCGTACTCGTCGTCAATCAGGCTGGATAATTGCTGCACAACATCGTCATACAATTCGCGCCCAATCTGCATGGACTCGCGCTGCAGCGGTGTCGGGCCGTACGCGCTTGAGCTCGGGTCGAAGCGCGCGTGCCAGGTACGATAGCCCAAGGGCACCTCGCCGTGATCCTTGAACATCTCGCGTGTCTCGTTACCGGCGAGCCGTTCCCGCTGCACGGTAATGCGCTGTTGAATCGAATTCGCGATCTCGTACAGGGACGCATCTGCAGTGGAGCGTTCGAGGACTTCCTTGACAGCATCCAGCTCCGCAACTATCTCGTCGATGGCCTTGACGGTACCGTCAGACGCACGAATCAATTCGTCAATCTGGGTTTCGAATACGACCCGTTGCTCCTGCGTGCTGCCAGGCAATGTTGGCGTGTTACGGATCGACACCACGTCGAAGCTCTGGCTTTGCCCGAGGTCGGTCACCACACCATTTACGCGCTTTTGCATCGTCACATTAAAAGTGCCGGGCACGACGAGCACGCCGGCCCCTTCCTCGTCCTCTTCGTCGGGATCTTCGTCAGGCGTCCAGGCGTCGAGCGGCGGATAACGCAGATCCCAGGAAGCACGATGGAAACCCGCTTCTACGGGCGCTTCGATCTGGCGTACCACGCTGCCGTTGCTATTGGTCACAGTAAAGACGATGGCCGGCTCATCTTCGCGCTGTTCTTTGAGAACCGTGTCCCAAGTTGCCATTGTCACGCTCTGATTTGCGTCTTCGCGTTCCTTTTCAGCCTCGCGACGCGCGGCCTGACTGGTCCGAATTTCTTCGCGTAAGTAATAGGTAAAAGTCGCGCCGAAGTCCGGATTGGGTGCGACGTAATAGCCGTCGCCCTGACTACCTGCGCAGCCCGGATCTTCACAACCCAGCGGCCGCCTGGGAACATACCAATGTGCTTCGCGCACCGGAAATAATACGGTGTCGGCCTTGAGCACGCTCGTGCTTACCTGGCGTAAAGGACTGTAATCGTCGAGAATATAGAAACTTCGCCCAAACGTTGCGCCGACGAGATCGCTTTCACGCGTTTGAATGACCAGGTCGCGGAACGGAATATTCGGCGCACCACCTTTGAGCTTGGTCCACTCGCGGCCACCGTTGATCGTGAAGAACACGCCGAACTCGGTGCCGAGGAACATGAGACCTGGTTTAATGTGGTCCTGCACGATACGCCAGAGAACGTGACGCCCAGGCAGGTTGCTCGAAATACTCTTCCAGCTACGGCCGCGATTGTCGCTCCTTAGTACGTACGGTGAGAAGTCACCGCTCTTGTGGTCGTCCACGACGACATAAACGACGTCGGGATCATGCAGGTCGGCCTTAATGTCATTGACAAAGAAACGGTTTGGCACCCCTGGCAGCTTGTCGATACGCCGCCAGCTTTGGCCGTTGTCTTCAGTTACCTGAATGATGCCGTCATCGGTGCCCACGTATACGAGTCCTTCGACCAGTGGCGACTCAGACAAGGACGTAGTCGTGTTGAACGATGACATCGCGTACAAGTCCCAAGGCGAATCAAAGCTCCACGTTCGACCCATCAATGGCTGGCGCGTACGTTTCTCGTTGCGTGTCAGATCACCACTGATGGCGGTCCACGTATCGCCGTAGTCGTCGCTCTTCCAGACGCGCTGCGTACCGAAATAGAGCGTCGACGATTTGTGTGGACTGATCAGGATGGGCGAATCCCAGTTATAGCGTTCCGGCGCCTCGCCCTCGCCAGGTTGCGGCCGTATGTACACACTCTCACCGGTCTTGCGATCAAAGCGCGTCAGGTTCCCCTGCTGCCATTGCGCATAGATGATGTCCGGATTGTCGGGGTCGACCGCGGACTGGTGACCGTCACCAAACATAGTGATAAACCAGTCCGAATTCTGAATACCAACATTGTTATCCGTACGCGACGGCCCGCCGTGACTATTGTTGTCCTGCGTACCGCCGTAGACATTGTAGAACGGCTCGTCGTAATCAACAGCAACCTTGTAGTACTGAGTAATCGGCATGTTGTTCACGAAACGCCACGATTCGCCAAGGTCGTACGATTCGTAAATGCCGCCATCAACACCGACGAGCAAGTAGTTTTCATCGTTAAGGTCGAACGCCATCGCGTGATGGTCGGAGTGCTTGGTTTCGTGACTTAGATCGATGAAAGTTTCGCCACCGTCTTCGGTTACGTGCATCTGTACATCCATCTGGTAGACGCGGTCAAACTGATGCGGACTTGCGAACAGTTCCTGGTAATAATGTGGACCCGTGCCACCCGACAAGTACTCGTTACGTTTCTCCCAGGTTTCTCCGCCGTCCTCGGACCGCCAGAAGCCGCCTTCACGGTTAGCGAGCTCGATGGTCGCGTAAATGACGTCCGGGTTCTGCGGCGAGATGGCTATGCCGGTCTTGCCACGATTCTCTTCGGGCAGACCCTCAGTGAGTTCGCGCCAGGTTGCGCCGCCATCTTCGGACTTGTGAATGCCACTTGCAGGACCACCATCCATAAGCACGGCGACATTGCGAAAACGTTGCCAGGAAACGGCGTACATAACGTCCGGATTGCGCGGGTCCATGTGCACTTCGGAAACACCGGTGTACTGGTCGTCAATTTCGGTGTTGCCGAGCCCGTCGCCGAGAATCTTTTGCCAGTTCTCGCCGCCGTCCGTCGACTTGAACAAGCCTCGTTCCCCGCCGCCCGACCAAAGTGGCCCCTGTGCGGCAACGAACATCGTATTCGAATCGCGCGGATCGATTCGAATCATGCCAATGCGTTCGGAACCCTCTAGCCCCAGGTTTTCCCAGCTCTGACCGCCATCACGGCTGCGATACACGCCGCTGCCGTAACCTGCATGGCGCCCACTGACGTTTTCGCCGGTCCCCACCCAGATCGTGTTGGGGTTATTCGGGTCGATCGTCACGCAGCCAATCGAATACGAGTCTTCGTCGTCGAAGATCGGCTCCCAGGTCGTGCCGCGATTGCGTGTCTTCCAGACGCCGCCGCTACCGACACCCACGTACCAGGTGCTCTGACTGCTCGGATCGATAGCAATGTCGGCGATTCGACCGGACGTAAAAGCGGGACCGATGCTGCGAAACTCAAGCCCCATGAACGTGGGTTCGTTGAATCCGGGCTCCGGCTTTTCCTCATCTGCAGCGTAGGCAGCCAAGGATCCGAGTACCATGAACGCGGCACAGAATGCGATTCGCTTCATATTGTTCCCCTTGTTGTTTTACAGCAGCGGCTGGCGGCTGGCTGATCTTGTTGTCTATAGTGACATTCTAGTCGCATCAAGCCACTAACACAGCAGCTATCTTGAAGTCAGGTGCAGCAGGAATGAAGATCACGAAAATCTTACTAGTCGCCGCCGGCATTGTCGCCATCGCCGCGACGATCGTGTGGTTCCTGCGAGACAGCCTTATACAGCGAATTTCGAATCCGCTGCTGCAAGACTACGGCATCTCCGTAACCGATGTATCACTTGACGCACTGGCAACCGGTGACGCCACTATCAGCTACCTCGAACTCGTTCACGAGAAAGGCACAACCATCGCGATCGAGAACCTGACGGTGCCAATTGGTACAAGCGCAGATGGGTCGAGGACCTACGTGGCCAGCAAAGTGTCGATCATTACATCCACGAGATCGGGAGGAGAAGCCTTCGAGTTGGCCAAACTCATCGATCAGTTTCTCTCATTGCCCCAGACTCTGGGTGCCAGCCAGGCCGTTATCGGCGAATTCAGCCTGGCACCGTATCCGACGGCTCGTGACGTGAAATGGGTCGTAACCGACGATGAACAGAAACTACGATTGAGCATCGATTCAGTCGAGATGTCAGCAGCAATCACGCGGACCCAAGCTGAGAACCATATCGTGGTCTTCTCGCTACCAACCTCTCCGGTAGCCATGCAACAACACCTGGTCACCGCGAATCTGACGCAACATGATAAGGGCATTGTACTAAGTGGCACATCTTCGCTTGACCTGCCGATATGGCAGCCCTTAGGCAGGTTGTCGGGCATCGTTCCGCCCGAGATTGCTATCGAATCGGGAACCGCAGCGCTGACATTCGATGCTGATATCCCGTATGACGTGACGCAATCGCCGACCGTAAACGCGGTTGTCACGCCGTCTTCAGTCCTACAGGTCACTCATTCGGGAACTGCAGAGCAAATCACTTCAATAGCCGTCGAGTCAGGCAGCCCCGTTGACATTGTGGCGACCTTCCCGCAGATCAACTGGTCCCTGCAACAGGCGGAAGCATCGTTGCTTGTGTCTTACGGTGATTGGCGGGGCATTCCCGTCTCCGTCAACGACCTGGCCTGCCAATCCGGCCCTGCCTGCTCCATGAACACTCGTGTTGCGATGGGGAACGCCGAATTACCAATAGGCAATGTAAGTCAGGTCCAGTTCAATTCTGTCGAAAACGTACAGTTTCAGGAGACCGGAGTACGCGTCGACATCCGGCCCGGCGCCGTCCTCAATATGACGGGGTTTGCCGCAGCCGATACCAAAGTCGACCGAATCGAGGCCAGATTTGTGTCCGCTGCGACGCTCGAACTTATCGATTCCGGCTGGCGACTCGGTATTGACTCGCTGGACGCAAAAATCGGTGCTGCGTCGATGTCCGATGACATTTCGATCACCGCGCCACTGTTTCTCGAAAACGTTGTCGTCAGCGAGCTCGATGACAGTCTGTCGGCAATTGCCGGAATCTATGTTCCGTCGAGCCAGACCACATTATTCGAATCGAACGTCGCGCTGCCGGGATTCAAGGGAGATGTCTTGCTGCACGATAGCGAGGTGTCCATCAAATTGGAGCCAGTCGGCTTTTATCGTAACGGAACCGTAAGCGCGAAGCATAATATAGATAGCCGCGCGGGCCGGCTATCTATCAATGATACGTCTGTATCGTTCGAAACGAAGAGCCTGTCGAATCGAATTACCCCCTGGCCCGCTGATCGAGACCTTATCGCGGGCATTGCCACACTCGGTCTTGACGCCAATTGGACTCAAGAAAATTCAAGCCTGGAGTTCGACGCGCAGACGACGATCAGCTTTACAGATCTTGCCGGCTACTACGCGGACACTGCGTTCACGGGCTTGTCAACGCAACTCAAAGTCGCTTACCACAGCCCGACGGGAATTGTGGCGAAACCATCGACTATCGGGGTTGCATTGATTGAAACAGGCCTGCTGATCGAGAATCTCAGCGCCGCATACACGCTTGACCCGAATACGATGAGCGTTGACGTAAGGAACCTCCAGATGTCGGCGCTTGGCGGCGTCGTGCAGGCCGACCCATTCAGCTTTCATACAGATAGGGACCGCAATACTCTGACCTTGAAAGCTGAATCGATCGACTTAACCGAGCTTTTGTCGCTCAATGAATTTGAGACGATCGAAGTGAGCGGCAGTATCGGCGCGACGCTGCCTGTGACGATTGAAGGAGAAACAGTCACGATTGAGGATGGGAGTTTGACCGGCGATCCGGCTGGCGGCGTTATTCGTTACCTACCGGCCAAGGAGCCTGACGAATCCGACGCCTCGCCCATCGGTCTGGCCAGTCGTGCACTGAGCAACTTTGAATTCGACAGCTTGACGTCGGACGTTAACCTGACCAAAGAGGGTGATTTGAACCTCAAGCTGCAATTGACAGGCAGAAATCCGGATCTGGATGAAAAACGACCGGTCGTTTTGAATCTGGGCGTGGAAAACAACATACCCCAGATGTTGAAGAGCCTACGTGCGGCTCGGGCTGTTGAAGCGATTCTCGAAGAACGGCTGAATAGGTAGGTATCCGCGCTACCTGGCGGGTGGCTCTTGAGGTAAGCTCATCAAAATGCAACGTACAGTGAGATTCGGTGCAAACATGAAATTTACATTCCTAGCTGTCATTTTGCTTTCTTTCCTCGCCGGCTGTAACCCAACCGTCAAAGTCGAGGCCCCTGATAAACCCATCGAGATCAATCTCAACGTCAAGATTGAACACGAAATTCGCATCCAGGTTGACAAGGATCTCGAGGGCTTGTTTGCGGAAGACAGCGAGGTATTTTGACGATGATGACGATGAAAAAGATCTTTGCAGCCGCCTGCCTGTTGTTATTTCTGCAGAATGCGTGGGCCATCGACATTCGTGACGCCAAGGCACAAGGCCTGGTCGGCGAAGGGAACACCGGGCTAATCGTGGCGTTGCAGAAGCCGGCGAGTGCCGAGGTTCGGGCGCTGGTCGCGGACGTCAACGGCAAGCGCAAAAAGCACTTTAATGATACGGCCAGGAAGACCGGCGCGACCCCGGCGCAGGTCGCCTATCGATTCTACGAGCTTGCGGCGCAACGAACGGCACCCGGACACTACTACCAGGACGGTAAGGGGCGCTGGAGGAAAAAATAGCCACGGCAGCTGCGGCCGGTTTGCCCTCCATGCCGATTGGCAGCGATTAGTCAAAAGTGACCACTCTGGCGGCCAAACGGTTGTATAGTTCCCGGTTCGGAGGAGATTTTCCATGCTACCGCACCAGGACGTTGTTGCTGAGGTTCTAAAGCTGCCCGATGGGCCCCAGATCGGCGCGTTTTTTGACTTCGATGGCACCGTGATATCCGGCTACTCGGCTTTCGCATTCATCGAAGAACAGATCAAGCGCGGCCATCTTTCGCCCCGTGAACTCGTCGAATTGCTTGGGGCGATGGCCAGCTTTGGCATGGGCAACATGGGGTTTTCCGCCATGATGCTCGGCATGGCACAATTTCTACGCGGCGTTCGCGAAGACAGCTATGCTGCATTCGGTCGCGAGTTGTTCGAATCGCACATCGCACGTGCAATCTATCCCGAATCACGCGCTTTGATCGAAGCACATCTACGCAAAGGCCACACTGTAGCGATCATATCTTCGGCCACGCCCTACCAGGTAGAGCCAGCCGCGCAGGATCTCGACATTGAGCACGTGCTATGCACGCACCTTGAAGTAGAAAAAGGCATGTTCACGGGCGCGGTTGTACGACCCACCTGTTTCGGCCCCGGCAAGGTCAAAGCGGCCGAATCACTCGTTGAGACGCATGGCGTCGATCTTGATAAGAGCTTTTTTTATTCTGACAGCGATGATGATATTCAGTTGCTCGAACGCGTAGGAAATCCGCGACCGCTAAATCCGAACAAGAAGCTGCTGGCGATCGCCGAGCATCGCGGCTGGCCCGTGCGCCGCTTCGGCAGCCGCGGTCAGCCGAGTATATTCAGTACGCTACGCTCACTGCTCGTGCCGGCCAGCCTCGTCGGGTCGTTTCTCGCCGGCTTACCCATTTGGGCACTCACCGGGTCCAAGCGCGATGCGCTGAACTTTTCGGTGTCGGTATTTGCGGATACGGCTAGCGCGTTGATCGGCCTGAACCTCTCCATCAAGGGCGAACAACATCTGTGGTCACATCGACCGGCTGTTTTTATTTTCAATCATCAGTCCAACGTCGATATGGTAATTATCGCCCGCTTGCTTCGTCGCGATATAACCGGGGTCGGCAAACGTGAAATCCGCGACATGCCGGTGATTGGCAGAGTGATGGAAGCTGCCGGTGTCGTGTTAATCGACCGCAAGAATTCTGCCAGTGCCATCGAGGCGATGAAGCCGCTTGTGGACGCGATGCGCGTGGAAGGAAAGTCTGTTTGTCTTTCCCCCGAGGGAACCCGTGCGATCACACCGCATCTGGGCAGTTTCAAAAAAGGCGCTTTTCATCTTGCGATGCAGGCTGGAGTTCCCATTGTGCCAATAGTGATTCAAAACTCGAACGACGTACAACCCAAGGGCGACATTCTTTATCACCCTGGAACTGTAGAGGTTGAGGTGTTACCGCCGATCGTTACCAGCAATTGGTCAGCGAAGACGATGGATAAGCACGTCGCGGACGTCAGGGCCCTTTATTTGAAAACGATGGAACAGGATGTCGAGTCAAGAAAACGTACTTCGTCGAGGCCCGTCCTTACCGATGTTTCCGTGGGCGGGGCACGTGAGTGAGTGCCAGTCCGTGGCCGAGCTATAACACAAACAGCATTCTATTTGTGCTTGACGCGGCGCACCGGATTGAACAAAAACACCTCGAAGCGTGGTTAGAACGCGAGCCAAACCAGCGGGAAGGTTCAGCTAACGTCGAATGCGCCATTCTGCCAATTGCGGATTCTCGAAAGCGCGGACTATCGAACGACCTGTTACCGGCGATGGATTTGCCAGACGATACCTTGGTTGTGCCCCTGCGCGTTGTCTGGCTGAAAAGACTCGATGTCAAGAGTACGACGCCTCGGTTTCGTGACCTGTTGTTTGGCCATCCTCGACATCCGGGGCCAGCGAAAGCTCGCCGTATCCTTAGGAAACATCCGAGGCGCGCGAAGTGTATTAGCGGCAAACCGGCGAAGCTTTGCGATTTACAACAGCGATTACAACATCGACTTGGCGCGATACCCGAACGCAGTCAGCTGGCGGATTTTCTGGCGGGTCAGGCCCGCATCGCACTCGACATTGCCGAACGCCGTTTGCGCGGCAGCCGCTACAAAGTACCGCGGCACGTCGCCAATAATCTGAGATCCAGCCGTGATTTCGTTAGTGCAATTGCGGAATTAGGCGAGCGAACGGGTGAGTCGGTTAGCGAATTGAATTCGGAGGCAGACGAGATATTTAAGGAGCTCGTTTCCGTCCCCAAGACGTTTTGGCTCGACATGAGTTACGTGCTCAATCGCAAGATCGCCAGTTTGGGTTACGACGCCGAAATTGTTGTCGACGGTGCAAGCCTGCAGCGAATTCGACAAATAAGCAGGCAATATCCGACGGCGATTCTTTGTACACATAAGACCCATGTAGATTTTCCCGCATTGAACAAGGTGCTGTTTGACGTCGACTTTCCCGCATTGCATACGATGGGAGGCGTCAATATGGCATTCGCCGGCATGGGTTTCCTGGCACGGCACGCAGGGGTCATATTCATCAGGCGCAGCTTTCAGGACGATCCGCTCTATAAACTCATTCTGCGCAAGTACATCGGCTATTTGATGGAAAAGCGTTTTCCTCTGAGCTGGGCATTCGAAGGTACACGTTCGCGCGTTGGCAAACTGATGCCGCCAAAGTACGGGATATTGAAATACGTCGTTGAGGCCGCGCATACCAATGATGAGCGCATGTTGCACATCATACCGGTCGCCATGAACTATGATTTAATTTCTGATGTGCGCGATTACGCGAGAGAACAAGCGGGCGTCAAGAAGCGCCCGGAGAGTCTTCGCTGGTTTGTCAGCTACTTGCGTAGCCTTAGAAAGCCCATGGGTCAGATCTATATGGATTTTGGCGAGCCAGTCGTTCTCGACAAAGCACCAGCGGGAGATGACTGGCGCGCGCTTTCCAAGCTGGCCTTGCAGATTGGCGTCGAGGCGAATCGTGTCACACCAATAACACTGGCTTCTCTCGCGACAATGCTCCTCCTGGGCAGCTCACCACGCGCCTTGACGCGTGATGAGCTGGAGCGCGAGATAACCCTGTTGCTCGTCTGGGCGAGAGCACGCAACATCAAGATTACGAGTCATTTCAGAGTTAACAACGAAGCGCAGCTGGCCGAGCTGGCACAGATGCTAGTCGATAATGGCTTGGTTACGCTGTACGACGACGGCCCGGAGGATGTATACGCGATCGCGCCCAGGCAACACACCGTGGCGAGCTACTACCGCAACACGACGATTCATCATTTTGTCACCAAAGCGATTGCAGAAATGGCGCTGGCCGGTCTGTCATCAGAAGAACGATCGCCGGTTTATGCATTCTGGCAGGAGGTGGACAGGCTGCGGGACCTGTTCAAGTTCGAGTTCTTCTATGCGCCGACGGAAGAGTTCCGAGAGCAGGTCGGGCAGGAATTGCAGTGCTATGCGGCAGATTGGGAGGAGCAGCTGGCTGACGACGCCGAGTATGCTGGCCGCCTTCTCCGCGACTTCCGACCGCTCGTTGCACATGCGACGCTCACCCAATTCGTCGAAGCGTACTATGTCGTTGCCGACGTAGCGGCAGTGACGCCACATGATGCGGTTTTGGACGCCGACGAATGTTTGCGCCGTTGTTTCACTTACGGGCGACAGGCTTATTTGCGACGACGAATCAGTAGTGAAGCGTCGGTCGGCAAATTGTTGTTTCAAAACGGTTATAAATGGTTGGAAAATAGAGAACTGACTGCGGCGGGAGGCATCGAGCTTGCGGATCGACGCGTGCGGATGAGCCAGAGTCTTCGCGAATTGATGCATCGTTTGCAGCAGATACAGGCGCTCGCGCTGCCTGTTTGAATACGGAGTAAAATAGCATGGATCAATTGAGCCCACAGGACGCCCAGTTCCTGTATATGGAGTCAGATGATAATCTGACTCACGTTACTGCGATATCGGTTTTCGACCAATCTAGTGTGCCTGATGGCGGTGTGGTTCGATTCAAGGATATTCTGGCCCACGTCGAGGGACGACTGCACATGAGCCCACTGTTCAAGCGGCGACTGGTGCGCGTTCCGCTCGAACTTGATTTTCCGTATTGGGTTGACGATGAAAATTTCGACCTCGAGTACCATGTACGACACGGTCGATTGCCGGAGCCCGGAGACTGGCGCCAGTTTTGTATCCACATGTCTCGTTACCACTCGCGACCACTGGATATGACCCGACCGCTCTGGGAAATGTTTGTCGTCGAAGGCCTCGACAATATTGACTGGCTGCCCGAAGGCAGCTACGCGATCGCGACCAAGATTCACCACGCGGCGGTTGATGGCAAGGCGATCTTCGATTTTTTCGGCGCAATGGCCGATATAGACAACAAGGGCACCCCGGCGGTCCCGCTTAACATGGCTAAGCTCCGGCGCAGCCCGCAACCCAGTCTGCTGGACATGGCCGTGCGAGCGACCTGGCATACCGTTCGTTCTCCGATCGGCATGACAGACGCGGTCATGCGGGCAACTCCTACCCTGTACAATCTCGCGCAACGTGCGTTGCGCTCGCAAAAAGAAGAAAAACACCGTGTTCCTGACACGCGCTTCAATAAGATCGTGTCTCCACAAAAGATGTTCGATGCCACGACGTTTCCGTTGGAGGACTTGAAGGCGATACGCGCCGCGGCCCCGGGTTGCACTATCAATGACGTCATCTTGGCAATATGTGGCGGCGGTCTGCGCCGTTATTTGCAAAAGCACGACGAGTTGCCGGACGAATCGCTGGTCGCGTGGGTGCCGATCAACGCGCGGCGTGAAAGTACATCAGATCGCGATGCGCCAGGTAACAACGTTGCGTCGATGACCGCACCAATATACACAAATGTCGAGGACCCGATTGAACGACTGGCCTGTATCTATGCGGCAACCCAGCAGAGTAAGGCGGCGAAAGCTGGCGTCTCGGCGCGTCTGATGACTGATCTTAGCAAGCACGTACCCGCTTCAACCCAGGTAATTGCCAGTCGCCTGGTGTTGCGTACCGGAGTGACAAGCCGCATGTGCAACCTGTTCATCTCAAACGTCCCAGGGCCACAGGTACCCTTGTATATGAACGGCGCTCTTCAGGTAGGGAGTTTTGGCATGGCGCCTTTGGCCAACGGCATGGGTTTGTTTATCGCAACGCCGAGTTACAACGGTCAGGTCACATTCAATGTGACGTCAACGCGAGAAATATTGCCCGATATCGATTTCTTCATCGAGTGTCTTGAAAAGTCGCTGGCTGATCTGAAAATGGCGGTCAAGCCCGCTAAACAACACAAAGCCAAGAGGAAGATTCGCGCCGTAAAAGCGTAGCCGCGTGACCTTAGCCGGCCTGCCGTGTTACGCCTTTCCGGACATGCGTCGCCCGACGGTCGAGATCGCTGAGAATCCGGTCGAGCTTTTTGCTGATCCTGGTCTGCACGCGAATCATTTCTATTTTTGGCCAGGTCGCCTTTTCGCCCATTTCGATTAACTCGATGACTTCCTCGATCGATCGATGCGCCAACAACTTGAGCGGATTAAAAAGGCGCGTGTCCGGCAGGATGTTGATGTCGCCAAAATAGTCCTGGTTGATAATGCTGAGCCCGACATTCGTAAGCCTGTTGACGGTCGAATTCCAGGCAAGTGGTTTTTCCAGCATAGACGCGCTTGCATTGATCCATTCACGTGCGGTTCGTCCGGCCGCGAGTTTCACGGTTGTCAGGAGGTCCCTCTTTCTCTTGGTATCCGTTACGAACGGAAAAATATGTGGGTTAACCTGACTGACGATAAAATGGTTGACGCCGTAGATACGTGACAGTCGCTTCGCAGGCAGGTCGTCGCTGAGGGAACCGTCAACCCATCTTCGTGAAGGCAGATACGGCTGCTTCTTTCCTTGATCGTTTTTGGCAGCCAGCGCTACGGACGGATAGAAACCCGGAACAGCTGCGGAAGCCATAACGGCTTCACGAATATAGACATTTGGCGTCGTTATCGAATTCAACAACCGTGATGTTTGATGTTTTTCGGCGGCTGCAATCGAAATGTTGAGGTGTCGGCCGGTGCTCTCAAACGCTTCCTGGAACGTAATATCCGGAATCAGGCGATTGAGTGCCTCCTGAACGTCTTCCGCTTTCGCTACTTCCGGTTTGAATGCCTCAAAACGACTGAACAGGCCGCTATCGCTTTCGATCTCTTGCACCAGGTTTTCGGGCTCGAGAATCGACTCAATAAATTCATTGTTATGGGTACTGACGATGCTGCCAACGATAGCGCCGCCGCTGCTGCCAGAAAGAATATCGGGCAGTACCGCTTCGAGCCACAAGGCCTTAACTACACCAATATGGAAATAGAGCAGCGAGCCTGCGCCACTCATCACGAGCGCGGAACAACCGTAGCAATGCTGAGCACGTCGGAAAAACTCCATCCGCTCGCCCAGCGGAATGCCCTCTGCCTCGTTTCCCGCCAGCAGGTTCAATGCGTCAACAACTTCGTCGACATAATCGACTATGAGCTTCTTGGTACTGAATTTCGCTTTGCCATAAAGGGCCGAGCTGCCCATGCCGTCAATATTTCCATGGAGCCCCTCGTTCAGCGCAAAAAGCACGGCGCCGTAATCTTTTTTGGCTTTCAGCCTGCGGAGTCTTCTGAGACGGCGACGGATGGACACGTAGTCGAAATGCTTGGATTCATCTGACTTGACCCAGCGACCCACACTTGATTTCTTGTCGTGGGCTATCGCCGCAGCCTTCCAGTCGTCGTAGCTGCCAGCCGCTGCCATATCGGCTTCAAGACGTTTCGTCGCTGAAAAGATCATATTCTATTGATGCACTCGGGCTGCCTTCGTGTAATGCAGCATACACGCTAATTACAGCCAAAAAAGATGGTTAGCTCACTTTTTTTGACATCGTAAGACGAGTTTCTATCCAACAACAGAAAGCACTGCTACGGCAAGCCAGAACGCAGTACACTTAACCTAATGTGCTAGATTCTCATACAGGGCACTAGCAACGCGATTGCATTCCTGTCACTCAACAACAACGAATCAGAACTTAAATACAATGAAAAAATACAGCGGCGTTCAAGTAAATTCCGACCCTGATACCTGCTGCCGGGCGGTCCGCAAAATCGCCGGGCAGCGATTCCTGACCATGAATGCCCCGAGGTTACCACTGGATGGCTGCGACGCTCAGGATTGTCGTTGTAGTTTCAGTCGCTATGACGACCGCCGCACGGAAGCGCGACGCTTGTCGGACGTCGGATTCGACATGGCAAGTCAGATACACGAGGACGAAAACCGGGAGGCTCCCTCTACCGGGCGGCGGAAAGAAGACCTCGACTAGCGACACGAGTTCGAAAAACAGCAGAAATGCCTGTGTAATCGGTGCGCGATGTTACGCGAATCGCTACCATCGGCACTGTGTATCGACATTCATCCAAAACCACGCGCGCAGTAGCCACTGCGTTCGCTCTGATTATGTTTGCGGGCCAATCCGCTGCGGACGCCCTTACGGATCACGATAACGGGCCGCTGACCGGCCTGTTTGGCCTGCCGGATAGTACTGAAGGTGGTGTACTCGTTGGCCGCGGCCTGACCGATTGGGGCTCGTCGTTGATCGTAGCCAGCCACAACGTCAGCGATTCCCGTGGCGCTGAGCAATTGCGTGTTGATGGTGAGACGAGTCGACTCGCGTTCACTTTTGGATATGGACTCACTGACAATATCGATTTCGGCATCGAAGTCCCCTATCTGTGGCACCAGTCGGGCAGCCTCGATTCGCTTATCGACACCTGGCATGACGTTTTCGGATTCCCTGGAGGCTCGCGCCGATCGCGCGAACAAGACCAGCTCGAATTTTTCTATGCCGACTCGCCCTCGGCGCCCATAAGGTTAACCGAGAATACCGATGGTATTGGCGACATTCGATTGCTGGCAGGGTGGAAGCTGTCCAAGACGGAAAACCGCAGCGCGGCTTTACGCTTTGGCATTAAGTTGCCGACGGGCGACTCCGATAAGTTCCTGGGCAGCGGCGGCGCCGATCTGAGTGTCGGACTGGCAGTCGATGCCTCCGCGTTGTGGGGAAATCAAAAGTTGGACGGGTTCTATCGCGCTAACGTCACTTACCTGGGTACGCCTGAGCTGCTCGAGACTCGCTACAAGGAACTCGTCGGTCAATTATCGTTCGGGCTCAGTTACGGCATACATCGCAGTGTCGACCTCGGCCTGCAGAGCCTGGTGCGAAGTGCCGTTTACGATTCAACGATTGAGAGCCTGGGAGACACATCGATGTCATTGGCCTTCGGCGCCACATTCCGAGTATCCGACCACCATCACCTCGTGCTTTCGGTACGCGAGGACGTAAACCCCGGCACAGCCCCGGATGTGTCTTTTCAGATTGCGTTTGGATACGCCGCGCAATGAGTATCAGGGGCGCCAGCCTGGTTGCGCTGGTCCTACTGCTTACTTCAGCTTGCTAGAAAATCGTTTTGCGCCAGCGAACTAATGCTTCGGCTGCCCGATTTTCCATCGGCACTTGCGGCAATGGCTGTCTTTCGCGACCGAAAAAGAGCAGGTCCGCATCATGCAGCATGTCATCGATGCATGTGTACTTAGCGGGATCATATTCGATGCGCCCAACATACACGGTGAACGAGTTGTACTCCATGTCCGGGTAAATCGCGGCCCTCGCATCTTCACATACGCGACTTATCGCTTTTTCGACGCTAAATTCCTTGTCTCCCTTCAGCAAAACGCAGAAATCTTCACGCCCCAAGTACGCTATCGACTGGGAATCGGGGAAATTATCGTGCAGTAATCTTGCAAACGTCTCATCGAGCGGTACGGCCCGTTCGGTGTCGTTTTGAGCCGCGACGACGTCGGTTATGTCGAACAGTAATAGTGAGAAACGGCAGTCTTCCGATTCCGCACTAATGCAGTCGCGCCCAGCCATAAGCAGAGCATTGCGATTATCCAAACCAGTTTCGGTATCAACATAGTTGACCATTTCACCGACGACCATGTCGGCCAGGTTCTTCAACATGACCTTTTCTTCATCGCTTAGTTGGCGTGGGACGCGGTCTATCAGGCAAAGCGTCCCAAGTTTGTGACCATTCGGGGCCTCGAGCGGTGCGCCCGCATAAAAGCGAATATGTGGCTGCTCGACTACCAAGGGGTTGTCCCGAAAACGCGGGTCGCGTCGTGCATTTCGAACTTCAAAAACTTCATCGCCGAGGATCGCATGGCCACAGAAGGAAATATTGCGAGGCGTTTCTTCGGCGTCAAAACCTTCGGTGGACTTGAACCACTGCCGGTATCGATCGACCAAGCTGATGACTGCGACCGGCATGTCGAAAATTCGCGTGCTCATGCGCGTATAGCGATCAAAACGATCGTTTTTCGGCGTGTCGAGAATATTCAGGCTGTGCAGCGTTGCAACCCGTTCCGATTCATTGGGTGGTAATCCTGGTTCTTGCATCACAATCTCCCGTATTCCTGCCTGGCCGGCACTCAGGCGGGCCAACAGGGGGACGAGGGCTATGCGGATACCGCTTACGCCCTCTCTGCCATACGCTTGCTAACTATCCTACTCCTAATATACAAATGAACCAGCAAAACGTTGCTCGAAATATCGCGCACATAGACTAGCTTCTGCGTGCGAGCTTGGTCGCGAGAATGGTAATCAGGCCACCCAGCATGAAATAGCCCATCACCACTTCAGCCATGATCCACCATGCGGCTTCCTGCGTTTTCGGAATAATGTCTCCGAAGCCCAGTGTCGTAAATGTAACGACGCTGTAGTACAGCATCGGCGCCCAGTCCCGCGGGTCATACCCAGGTTCTTTGGCTAGCTCCGTAAGCACGAACGACTCGCTGCCACCCAGGTGAAAGTGGAACACCAGGCTAAAGCCTACCGCAATAGCGACACACCAAAAGACCCAAAGAGCAAGTGACCTGCCGCAGTTCGAAGAGTACTTCCATACAAAATAGCGCCACGGTCTATTGGACTCGTACTCTTCGACGTAAGCCTGGTCCTGCGCATAACGTTTGAACAGGGCATTCCCGTGCGCGGTACTGATTTTTATGTCCCTGCAGATCTCTTTCTCACCAAACTGGACGCCCGTGACATTGGAATCGGAAAAATTGGCGGACAAAAGTGTGGCGCCCTTCAGATTTGCGCCTGTCAGATCAGCACCCTGCAAATCGGCATTACTGAGGTCGCAGTATTCGAGATTCGCGCCACGCAGATCGGCGTCGTTCAAACGAGCATTGCTCAAGTCGGCGCGCACAAGGCGCGCATTATTCAATCGTGCGCTCGTAAGGTTAGCGCCACTCAAGTGTGCACCTGTTAAATTGGCGCCGTTCAGGTAGGTGAGTGACAAATTGGCATCGATCAGGAACGCCCTCTCGAGATCCACTCGGCTCATGATGGCGCCCGAGAAATCCGTATTGAATAACTCCGCTGATGTAAGGTCCGCGCCACTAATGTCTGCGGCGGCAAGGTCCGTCCCACTCAGGTTAGTTCCGTGCAAACTGGCATGTCTCAGATCAGCGGCCTGAAGTATTCTATTACTCAGATTCATGCCGTCCAGATTTTCGCCTCGCAAATCCGCACAACTTAGATCTTCTGCACCCATACTTGATTCGTCAATTCGACCGACAGGAGACGCTTCGTCATCGTCGTGCGGCGCTGTTTCACTACGACCTGATCGCGTCTTTTTACGCAGATAAACGCTGGGAATATCTCTGTAGTCGGCCGGAAGGTAGGCACCGAACATCTCAGCGATAGAGCTCGTTTTGCGTTCACATTTGATGTCGAGATCACGCAAGAGCTCATCATGGTAGTGCAGCACATGCAGTTGAATCATAGAGCCTCGAGATTCCTGGTCCGGCATGATTGCTCTTTTCCAGACTTTCATGTGTTCGATTTCACGAAGCATCTGTTCCTTGCCCGGCAACTTGATATCGCCCTTCAACATGGCAACCAGCCAACGCGACTCAACGTAATCGCTCAACGAGTTATTGAATGTCGAAGCCAACCCAACGAAAGCGATTCGCGGAACATCCGGATGCAGGATATGCCGGTAGAGATAAACGCCGTCTTCTTCGAGCGCCCCCTGAAACTCATCCGGCAAAAACGAACGATCGTATTGCCAACCGGTTGCCAGGACGACCGTATCCGCAATCAACTGCTGTCCGTTGCTTAGCTCAACGCCGTCCGACGTGAATCGTTTAATCGACGCCTGCTCGGTTCGAATCTTGCCCTCGTGAATCAGAGAATAGATTTTCGGCGAGGCAACGAAATCGCCCGTAAAAATATCTTGCTCGAGTCGGCTAGTGGGTAACGCGTTGGCGGACTTTAGTCGATATTGTAAGCGGAGCACCAGCTCCATCGTCCGCCAAAAACCCCATACTAACCAGCCGCCGTACTTGTGCAGCGACCGCTCCCATTTGCCCGGACGTTGATACAGGGGTAAGAACGCCGAGATAAAGCGACTAATCATGTATTTATTGTCCAGCACGCCCAGGATTTTTCGCGGCACGGGCCAGTGCGCGTTGCGAAAAACGAGCGTTACTCGATCGGCTATCCCTGCAACCTCCTCGGCCCTGTCCAACGCGCTTTTACCGAAGCCCACAACAACTACATTCGTGCCCCGCGCAAGCTCAGGATCCTGAAATAGGGAAGAATGGATAACGCAACCCTTAAACTCACCCTGATTCGGAAAACTCGGCACCCGTGGCGTGGAATAGAGGCCATTGCAGACGACGACGAAGTCGAAAGACTTTTCATATTCCTTGTTGCTTATTGCGTCATAGCAAATGAGCGTCCAGCCGTTTTTGTCCGTACGGCGTTGCATCTTGTCGACACGACAGCCAAACTGGATTTTCTTTAGAATACGAAAGTGACGCGCATACGAATTCAGGTAGGAGACGATCTGATCGCAGGACGGAAATGTCGGGTACGACGCTGGCATTGGCCAGTCAAGAAATTCGTAGGAATCTTTCGGCAGCTGCAGACGCAATGAATGGTAACCGCTCTCCCAAACGCCACCTATTGATCCCTTGCGTTCGAGCACCTCACAATCAAACCCTTCCTCAAGGAAGGTCTTGGCGGCTATCAGTCCACCAACACCCGCTCCGATGATCCCGATCTTTTTAACGTCGCTTTTCATCTACTCTAAGTGTAGGTGAAAGCACGAAAAAATGGGCCAATTGGCGGAATAAGCTCCTGTCTAGGCGGCGCGGCCCTGCGCTTGCACGCTCGCACCGGCATGCAGCCGATCCATGAATTTCTCGGCATTAGTCATGACATCGTCCTGGCCAACCTGGTCAAACGGGTTTTCCAGATGCTCCTGGATTTTGTCGAGGCTCACGAGCACCATTGCGAAAAGGACGGGCATCACGTACGTCAGTCCGCTGGAATAATCCTTTGAGATGTACGCGAAATACGGACCGTACAAAGGTGGCAGAACGGTAATGAAAAAGTCGCTGAACGCCCGCGACGTTCGTGGCGTTCGATATTGATAGACGTGTTTGACCTGCTCGAAAGCGAGCAACATTTTTGACAGATACTGATTACCGCGGGATACCTCACCTGACGCGAGGCCCGCCTGGCGCAAGTCTTCGCGAATGAACTTCGACAGATCAGAGAAGCCGCTGTACACCTGTTCCTCGCGTTCGAGCGTTTCATCACGCGGCGCATGGAACATTTCCCGATTCGAACGCAGCACATTGCCAAGCAGGAGGCGACACTTCCTTTGTACATCTTCGCTCGAATTCTCGAGCCAGTCCCTGGTGGTGAAGTAGATGGCTCGGCCGTGCGTTTTCATCGAAGCATAGTCGTCGAGAACGGCCTCGCGTCGTCTATAGGCGCCGTTGATGGAAAATACGATCGGAAACACGATCGCCGTCGCGATCAGGGTCAGCGGGTAGTTCGCTACCACGTTCCAGCGGAGGCACGCATAGTTTGATGAGACGGCCAGCGATATAGCCCGTTATACGTTGCTCGGCAAGATCGCGATCGGGTTCGCAAGCCTCAACTCTGCGGGAAACGCGACGCTCGCCAGGCTCTTATCGACCAGGGTGTGATCGTGCAGTGTGACCGATCCACTGAGTTCCAGGTCCGCGAGCCGAATCGCCTGGATCTTCCCTTTTTGTACCTCCACGTTAGCGCCCTTCACGTTCAGGTTTGCAGAGACGCTAAACTTGAAAGTATGAAGCGTAACGTCAGAGACGATCACATCGACTTCCGGCTCGTGGATGGCTTCGATCGTGTGATCACTGAGCGTGATCGTGTTTACATCCTCGAGACCGGGGTCTGAATACTTTTGCAGATCCTTCAGGTTGCTCCAGGCTGTACCGATCATTTCGTCAAGGGCGACATCGAGCGAAATCAGAATTGCCTTCTTTAGGGCTCCGTTCAGCGCTGTTCGATTGAATTTCTTACCTTGCTTAACGAGTTTCTTTTTGGCGTTGTCGAGCGCATCGTCGACCGATTTGTCTTTAACATCGATATCGCGGTAGTCCATTTCTGTCAGTGCTTCGCCGAGTGTCATAGTCATTGCGGCCCTCCATTGTTCATTATTACTTTTAATGACGCGGCATTACGTCGCACGCGCATCGCTACCGCATCTTCGGCCCTGGTCGAGCCCAGTACGCGAATACGTCCGGAGTCTACCCTCGGTTCGAAGGTAACATCGCCCGTGCCGGTCGCGACTGGCGTTGGCAATACGTACGTCCCTAGCAAAACTGCCAATGCCGACAGAATCAAAAGCCAGGGCCAAGTCCGTCTCTCGACGACCGGGTCCTCTACGACCATGGGCGGCGCTTTTACTGAGACGCCGAGAGCAATTCGGCTCGGCCCGCCCGTAGTTCGTGAGGTGTTTAATATCGCCGTGTAGTTTCCTGCTGCTTCGTAACGGTGGGGCGGAAAACGGATCGCGCTGCGACCAGTGCCAGGTGCTATCTCCTGCGTGACTGCTAGCCCGTCACCGAAGTCCAATTCATATCGCAGTGCCTCGGCAACATCCGCTGTGAATACGAAATCGGTGCTGGTACTCCCAGCGCCAAACGGCGAGTTCGCCTCGGTGTGGTCAACCGTGAACAGATCGGGAAGTGGTGAAGTCTCCCTAACCGTAACAATAACTTCGTTTTTGACCTGGTCGCCCCTATTGCTCCAGGCTTTCACCACAGCCTTGTAGTTTCCTGACCGTTGATAGACGTGACGGATACCTCCCCGGTCACCAGACCTGGGCTCAATTCGATCGGGATCGATGTTTCGCTCAATGTTCTCTTTTTCATCGCCAAAATCCAGTTCATAGCTTTCTGCGTCGTCAATATAAGCCGTAAACGTAAGGTCTTTTTCCGGAAGGACTATGTCCTTGTATATTTCCGGGTCACTAAGCGTCGCCGAGAAAATAACTTCTGATGTGACAGGCTCGGGAACCGACGGCGGTGGTTCTACAGCAACGAGCATCTGAAGTGGCGTAATTGTCTCGCCTGAAGTACGGACCGCCTTCAATTCCACCGTATACTTTCTTAGGTTGTTATAACGATGAATGCACGAAATAACGTGGTCGCTGTTGGGCTCCAATTTACATTGGACACCCTTAACGCTACCGCAGACCGGATCATCGCCCGGACGACATACGACGGCGACATCGTCACCAAAGTCTAACTCGTAGCTTGATGCGTCACTCACGTCGGCCGAAAATCTAACATCCTTGTCCCGGGTTCCCACGCCGTAAAACAAATTGGGACCACTCGTATCGACCGCAAATTTCGCGTGGGGCGTATCAGGATGTTGAGACTGCGCGCACACGCCGAACGACACCCCCAGCGCCACAAGTAGAAATAGTGTTCGTAATCGAACTTGCCGAAGCATCGTCAACGTCTCTCACCAACAGGCATTCCCTGGACCCAGGGTCGCGCAGATGCGTTTTTCACTTTGTTCTTGACCTGCGAAGATCCAGCATAGAAAAGCTATTTTCCTAATCATTATACATACTTACAGCGTGGTCAATGGTCCGCAGCAGAACGACCAATTCGCAACTATGCTTAGTACAGAAACAAATTAATCTATGAGGGCAAATCACACCGGAGGTGATTGTTGACCAAGCAGGTAGAAACCGCCGCTTCTACCACGGAACGTGCGCCTGCACAGGGTCGATTTGCCGGCCGAATGCACAGGGAGTATCGATACTATAAAGCTCTCCTGGCGGACCCACGTACTCCGACCACGGCCAAGTGGTTAATAGGTGGCGGCGTGGGCTACTTGCTGTTGCCGTTCGACTTGATTCCCGATTTCATTCCGATCATCGGTAAGGTCGACGATATGCTGATTGCCCCCGCGCTGATTGGCCTCGGTATGAAGCTCGTGCCCGAACAGGTGAAAGACGAGGACCGTAGCCGCAGCCGCCGCATTCGCGTTCTCTATGACGACGACTCAATGGGGCCTGTGCTGTTCGAGAGCGAAGCATTGCCCGGCCCATTCGGTATACGCATCGGCTCCAGTGGGCGTGATCCTGAGATACAGGGACCGGTCCTGTTCCCGCTGCTCGACTTGATGTATGAGTACGGATTAGTCGTACTTGCCGATAAGACGCCAAGCGCCGATCGGGTCGATGGTTACACGCTGCATACCGCAACTATCGAAGAATCGGGTCTATGCACGGCGCAAATGCAATTGGATGTCAACTTTCGCCCATTGCCCCTTATCGCAGCCGTCATGTACTGCAAAGCTGATTCTGGCAGTAACGAAACGTTCGTGGACACGGATGCTGCTTACCGTGCGCTGCCGCCGAAACTCAAAAAACAAGTCGAAGGCGCACACCTGCGGTGGTCACCATGTTCCGAGATGCGCCTGGATGCAATATTGAATAGCGACGATCGGTCCTCTTGCACACATAGTGCGGCACATGCGGTTTCAGGCGCGCAGTTCATAAATCTGCTCTTGAGCGAGGACTGCCGCATTCTCGACTATAGCGACGCATGTGCCGGCCAATTGCTCGCCGATCTGCGCGGCCACGTCCGTCAGGACACGTTATGCTACACACACCGATCAAAAGTCGGCGAGCTTGTTACGTGGAATCCGCGGCATGTCCTGCACATACCACCTGACGATTCCACAAATACTCCCAAATATGTTTATCCAAGACACTTGACCGGAACGACCTTGGGCCGCTGAATTATCGACAACCAACGGTGTCGTTCGGTAGAGTCATGAATCTATGATCGAGTGTTTCAGTACATGGCCGCGTTACAGACAATTCGACTGAATCCGAATCTGGAAGTCACACGCCAGAAAATTGTTGACGACGCTTTTTGTGTCGTCGTCGATGACTTTCTCATGGATCCTCACGCATTGATCGATTACGCGTGCGAAAGTGTCGATCTATTTCTTACGCCCAAGCTAAGCTACCCAGGAATGATGCAAACTCTCGGAGAGCCAGTGCTGAAAGACTTTCATCGCTTCGTTCTTGGCCGCATGGGTGAGGAATTTTCTTTTCTACGGGGCAAGTCAACGCTCGAAACCGGCCTCACCATGATCACATTCCCGCCGGAGCAGCTATCGACTTATCAGCGTCTTTGCCACACCGATCCACGCGACACCATGGGGTGGCGCAAGTACGCCGCTCTTATCTATCTATTCATTGACGAGAGGCTGGGCGGCACCGCCTTTTATCGATACAGGAAACTCGACGTCGTGCACCAGGCGTTGACACTCGATATGCAGGATCCGGATGCCTCGGCGACATACCTGGCCGAGCACACGGCCGTTTTCAGGAAACCTCCTTGTTACATTACAGAGTCGAATGAACTTGCTGAGCTTCTGCACGTCGTACCGGCACGCTTCAATCGCATGGTGTTCTATTCGGGTGAGATGGCACATAGTGCCCACATAACTTCCCCGGAACTGTTGAGCACCGATTTTCGAAAAGGGCGGCTGACCCTCAACTGCTTTGCAAGCGTTTTGCCGATAATCTGGGCGTGAGTCTAAGCAGACGACCGTTCTTGCCGTCTTCCAGTATCCAGATTGCGCCTTTTGGCCCCTGCTCTTCTTCACGTATTCTCGCACCCATTTGAAAGCGTTCGGCTTCACGGGCATGTTCACCATCAAACTCGACGCGGACCAGTGCCTCCGAGCTCAGCCCGCCGAGAAACGCGCTACCTTTCCATTGAGGGAATACGTCGCCATCGTAAAACATCAGGCCGCCAGGAGAGATCGCTGGAACCCAATACGCTTTTGGCGCTTCGAGATCCGGCCGCGTATCGTGATCCGGAATCTCTTTGCCGCTGTAGTGATCACCATTTGAAACGAGCGGGTAGCCGTAGTTGAGACCGGGCTTGACGAGGTTCAACTCGTCGCCGTGCCGCGGACCCATTTCCTGATTCCACAATCTTCCCTTCGCATCAAACGCAAGCCCGAGCGGGTTGCGATGCCCAAGTGACCAGATTTCCGCAGTGACACCACCCTTATCGGCAAAAGGATTGTCGTTGGGCACCGTGCCATCATCGTGCAACCGAATAATCTTGCCGAGATTGCCGTTCATGTCCTGTGCCGGATCGAATTTTTTCCGCTCGCCTGACGAGATGAACAAATAGCCGTCGTCCGAGAACGCGATGCGATGTCCGTAATGGCCACGCCCGGTAACCTTCGGATTTTGTCGCCAAATCACGCTCATGTCATGCAGCGAAGCGCTGCCGTTATCGTCGAGCTGCAAGGTGCCGCGCGCTACCGCCGCACCGCGCGTTCTATCGTCGCCCGCTTCGGCGTAACTCAGATAGACGACGTTATTAGTCGCGAAATTCGGATGTAATACCACATCGCCAAGGCCGCCCTGACCGCCGTAGTCAACTGTCGGCACGCCCGGGATTGGGGCAGACTTTTCCCCGTCCTGCGTAACCACTAAAAGACGCCCTTCCTTTTCCGTGATGAGCAACCGACCGTCCGGCAGAAACGTCATCGCCCAAGGCTCGTCAAATTCCGCGATTGGGGTTGCGATAAACGGCCACGAGTCTTCGTCGGCTGTCGCGCACGATGCCAACAATAGACATGAGGCGAATATCGTAAGTCGATGCATGCTAGGCGGTTTCCTTTTTCACAGTGTCAAACTGCGTTTATCATCAATGTGCCAAGACGGCAAGATAGGGACACACGTTGATGGGCACGAATGGCAAGTGTCTTGTAGATAAAGAGGGTAACTGAAGTATTTTGCAAATAAGTGTTTGATCGACTAACATTTGTTTGTGACTACGACTCGTGAGCGACAAATACTCGCACTGATCCGCGAGGATCCCATGATTTCCCAGCGCGCACTCGCCGATAAACTGGGGATCAGCCGATCGGCTGTGGCCGGTCACGTCATGAAGCTTACCAACAAGGGCGTCATCAAGGGTCGCGGCTACGTTGTAAGCGATACGCCGTTCGTTGCCGTGATCGGTGGCGCGAACATGGACATCCACGGCAAACCATCGAGCACCTTGCGGCGACACGATTCGAACCCAGGCATGGTGAGTATGTCGTCCGGCGGCGTCGCGCGTAATGTTGCCGAAAACCTGGCCCGTCTCGGCGCAGATTGCCGCCTGATTTCTGCGGTGGGCGACGACCAGCACGGTCAGTTGCTATTGCGGCAATGCCGTGATGCCGGGATCGATGTGCAACACGTACAGCAAATCGCTTCGGCGCAGACGTCGACCTACCTGTCGATACTCGATGGGTCCGGCGATATGCACGTCGCGATCAATGACATGGCGATCATCGACGAACTCGGGCCAGAGCGACTGCGCACGCATGAAGCGATGTTGAAGCAAGCTGCACTTATTGTTCTCGATACCAACCTGGGCGACGGCGCCCTCGCCTGGCTTACGAATACGTTTGCCGAACAGACGTTTTTTGTCGACACAGTGTCGACGGTCAAGGCGAGGAAAATACGACCGTATCTACCGGCTATTCATACATTGAAAACCAGCCAGATTGAGGCAGAAGCCCTGACCGGTCTAAAAACACGAACGCAAAAAGACCGCCGCAAGCTGGCAGCCTGGTTACACGACCATGGTGTTGCGCGTCTATTAGTTACTTTGGGAGAGCGTGGCGTTTTCTATAGCACCGGCGATACGCAGGGCATCGAAAGACCGCATCGTAAAAAGCGCTCGGTACGCAGTGCCGATGGCGCCGGTGATGCGTTCCTGGCCGGCATTGCTTATGCCTGGCTTCAGCAGTGGTCTTTGATGGAATCGCTGCGATTTGCCCTGGCGACCGCGGAGGTCACTCTCTCCGACGAGGCAAGCAGTAGCCGCGCCATTTCGCTGGCCGCCGTTAATCAGATACATAAGAGCCAAAATGCGAACCAATCCTGAACACTCTTCTTTGGATATTAATCCTGCGGTCGCGAAGGCCATAAAGGAAGGACGGCCGGTCGTCGCGCTCGAATCGACCATCATCAGTCACGGCATGCCTTATCCGCAAAACGTCGAAACTGCACTTCAGGTGGAGGCGGCGGTGCGCCAGTATGGCGCCGTCCCGGCCACCATCGGCATACTGGGCGGCCGACTGAAAGCCGGACTCACTGATCCCCAAATCCGGTATTTAGGCGAGAAGGGAGAACGAGTGATCAAGACCAGTCGGCGCGACCTTCCCTTCGTCGTGGCCCGCAAGGAGGATGGCGCGACCACGGTCGCCGCTACAATGATTATTGCGGCGATGGCCGGAATCCACACATTCGCCACCGGCGGAATCGGTGGCGTGCATCGGGGTGTCGAAGAGACCTTGGACATCTCTGCAGATCTAGAGGAACTTGCGCAGACCGACGTCGCGGTCGTGTGTGCGGGCGTAAAATCGGTACTCGATATAGGACGCACACTCGAGTATCTCGAGACCATAGGTGTACCGGTTGTTGGTTATCAAACCAACTCTTTGCCTGGCTTCTATACCAGAGAAAGCGGCTTTGCTGTCGACTACCGAATCGATTCTCCCGAAGAAGCCGCTAACGCCATGAAAGCCAAGTGGGGCCTGCAATTGCACGGTGGCATGCTGATCGCAAACCCGATTTCCGAGCAGCACGCGCTCGATCCCAAGGACATTGACGTCGTCATTGACGACGCAATTGTCGAGATGGACCAGAAAGGCATTACCGGCAAGGACGCGACACCTTTCCTTCTTTCGAGAATCGCCGAAAGAACGGACGGTAAAAGTCTGGACGCGAACATTCAACTCGTCCTGAACAACGCGAAGCTCGCGGCAAGAATTGCAGCAGCGTACGCGCAGTTATGATCACATCTATTGACCTCAATTCTTTCCTCACGGGAACCCGGCACGAACAGAAATCGATCGCTGTGCATGTTGACGAAATCTGCAAGAGCGTCGGGTTCCTGATTATCGACAACCACAACGTACCCAATGATGTTATTGACGATGCCTGGATTGCAGCAAAAGACTTCTTCGAGTTGCCGCTCGAGGAGAAGCTCAAGTCGAGGTCTGCAGATCCAGGCTGTCCGCGTGGTTATTTTCCGCTGGCAGCCGAAGCGCTTGCCAAATCGTTAGGCGTGGACACGCCACCCGACTTCAAAGAGAGCTTCGGCATTGGTCCGTTACGCGCACCACCGTCTGAATTGGCCGTTGCAGACTTCGAGTTCCACTACGGCGACAACCTCTGGCCAGTAACACCAACGACACTACGCGAAGCGTTAACCAATTACTTCGACGCCATGCAGAATCTGGGCTCACAGGTAATGAGACTGTTTGCGGCAGCTCTCGACCTGCCGCAAGATTTTTTCGAACGCTTTCACACCTACCCGATGTGTGCGCTGCGTTGCATCAACTATCCCGCTTCGGATGAACCGTTGCAGCCCGCGCAGAAAGCTGCCGGCGAGCATTCCGACTACGGCAGCATTACGATTCTGAAATCCGACCCGGATGTCGCTGGCCTCGAAATTAAACTTCCATCAGGACACTGGGCCAAAGCACCACTGGTCAAGGACGCCTTTATCGTCAATATCGGCGACATGCTGGCACGCTGGACCAATGATCGCTGGGTCTCGACCATGCATCGCGTTGTCAAACCCGTCGTGGAAAAAGGTGGCGCCAATCGCCGCCAATCAATGGCATTCTTCCACAACACCAATCACGACGCAGAGATCGAGTGCATTTCAACCTGCCTCGGGATGGGAGAGAGACCGAAGTATGAACCAGTGCGGGCGGGACAATACTTGATTGAACGGTTTACTGCTGCAGTGAACTAGGCAACCGGCTGCGGGCCGCGGCTGTATTTCTTGCGAGGACACCAATTGACCGACACGAATTATCCCCATCTCCTGGCCCCATTGGACCTCGGATTCACCACACTGAAAAATCGTGTGCTAATGGGTTCGATGCACACGGGCCTCGAGGACGGCAACAAACATGACCGCCTCGCAGCTTATTTCGGCGAACGCGCACGTGGCGAAGTGGGCCTCATCGTCACCGGCGGCTACGCACCCAATCGCGCTGGCTGGGTGAAACCCTTCGCCGGCAAGCTCACGACCCGCGGCGAGGCCAATCGACATCGCGTCGTCACCGATGCGGTGCACGCCGAGGACGGCAAGATCGCGATGCAAATTTTGCACGCCGGGCGTTACGCCTACCATCCGATTGCGGTGGCGCCCTCGCGCATACGCTCGCCAATCACACCGTTCACCCCCAGGGAATTGTCAACCGCCGGCGTCGAGAAACAGATAAAGGCTTTTGTTAGATGCGCTCAGTTGGCACGCGAGGCCGGCTACGACGGCGTCGAGATCATGGGGTCGGAAGGCTATTTCATCAACGAATTCCTGGTTACACATACCAATCACAGATCGGATGAATGGGGCGGCGACTTTGCGCAGCGCATGCGCTTTCCCATCGAGATCGTCACACGTACCCGCGAAGCGGTCGGAGAAGATTTCATCATTATTTATCGCCTGTCGATGATCGATCTGATTCCCGATGGCAACAGCTGGGACGAAACTGTCGCCCTGGCAAAAGCAATCGAAAACGCCGGCGCAACGATCATCAACACAGGTATAGGTTGGCACGAAGCACGAATCCCGACTATCGCGACATCAGTGCCACGTGGCGCCTTTACGTGGGTCACGAAGAAGATGAAGCGCGAAGTCACTATTCCATTGGTGACGTCGAATCGTATTAATCTACCCGCCACCGCAGAACAGATATTGGCCGACGGCTGCGCAGATATGGTCTCGCTTGCGCGTCCCATGCTCGCGGATGCGGAGTTCGTGAAAAAAGCGCGCGACGGGCGTGACGACGAGATCAATGTGTGCATCGCCTGCAACCAAGCCTGCCTGGATCACACATTCTCCAACAAGATGAGCAGTTGTCTCGTAAATCCGCGCGCCTGTCACGAGACAGAGTTGAACTATGTTGCTACGCAAGTGCGTCGACGATTCACTGTCGTGGGTTCGGGCCCAGCAGGAATCTCCGCTGCTCTCGTGCTCGCCGAGCGCGGCCACGCGGTCGACCTGTACGAGGCCGCGGCAGAAATCGGCGGTCAGCTCAATATGGCCAAGGTAATTCCGGGCAAAGAAGAATTTCACGAGATGCTGCGCTACTTCAAGCGGCAGATTGAATTGAAGGGCGTACGAGTACACCTCAATACCTGCGTCGGCGCCGATGATCTGAAAAACGGTGAATATGACGAAGTAATCATCGCGACCGGCGTCATACCCCGGGACGCAAGAATTGAAGGTCAGGATCACCCGAAGGTACTTAGTTACATCGACGTACTGCGTGCGAGAAAACCCGTGGGCAAACGAGTTGCGATCGTTGGCGCCGGCGGCATTGGATTCGATGTCGCGGAATTTCTTGTGCATGACGGTAACTCTCCCACGATGCATCTGGATGAATGGCTATCCGAATGGGGGGTCGTCGATCCTGCTGAAGCACGCGGCGGTGTTGCGCTCGAGCGTCCGAAGCCAGAGCCGTCCGCCCGGGAAGTGACCTTACTGCAGCGTAAAGCGGGCAAGCACGGCGCCAATCTCGGCAAGACGACCGGCTGGATTCACCGCGCAACCCTGAAAATGAACAATGTTCGCATGATCGGCAACGTCAACTACGAACGCATTGGCGACCAGGGCCTTTTGATCACCTATGGCGAGAGCCACAAGGACCCAACCTGGATCGACGTGGATAATATCGTCATGTGTGCGGGGCAACTTCCGTTACGCGAGCTCAAGGAGCCGCTCGAATCGGCCGGCATTGTCAGTCATGTAATCGGCGGCGCCGACGTTGCGACAGAGCTCGATGCCAAACGCGCTATTGATCAGGGCAGCCGTTTGGCCGCTGAACTTTGATTGCACTATAGCTCAACAATCAAGCCTTGATCGGCCGCTATGCGGCCGCCGCATATCTGTTCGTAAACATCGGCCAGTCCTTGCAGTCCGTCGAGCCTGGTTAGCTTCAACCAGTCACGGCTCTTTAATGTCGTTTCCTGCATGAAGGCAGATGTCTTTTGTGCAAACCCCTCGGGACCCCAGTCCTTCGCTCGCTTTTGTATGTGTGACGGGGCAAAAAAGAATTCGCTGCGCTCGGAAATGATCCCCTCGCTTTTATGTGTCTCGTCCCAGTGGGTCAGGCCGACGTTGATGCAATGCGTCATGTTGTCACCCAAATGCGTGTGTAAACGCCCCAGGACCTTTCCGTTTCCTGACATATCGACGATTACGGTAGGCGTTCCGGCATCGATATCGGTCAGCGATTCGTAGATCACACTCGGCTGATACAGGTCGAGCGAGTTCACTAACCCGAGATTACGGGAGGATGTAATAGCGATCGCCTTTGGAGATGTTGCATCCGCGGCCAGCGCATACGCCAGTCCAATGCTGGTCTTGCTCGACGCGCTCACAATGACAACCTGCTCCGCGCCGTACCAGTTATTGTCCTGAAGCGCGTCCCAAAGACAGAAAGAGGTGATGAACAACGGCCACAGCAGCATGCGCTCGTTATCCATATCACTGTTGTAGCCGGGCTCGGCGTTGACCCGACTGTAGCTGTTGTAAGGGGCTGGCAGTGCCGAGCGATGCTCAGCACCATCAATCAGGCGCACCGCAGTCACTTTGACGGGCGACATCTTAAGATGCGTCGCTGGCGGAAAGTACCCGAACAAACGGTCACCCACAGGAACGCCGTCGACATTTGATTCAACAACCTCGGCGAAACCCCAGACCGGCATCATGCCCCAGCCGTCTGTGGCGCTTCCTGTCGGCGGAAAGAACTGCCAATAGCCCAGCCTGTCGCCCGCGACCGCATAGGTAATATTGTTCGCGGTCACCGCGAACCGATCTATCTTCAGCAGGATTTCACCATCACCGATCGTCGGTCCCTGCCCTGCGGGCTCGACTTCAACCACGCGTTTTTGAACAAAGCCATCTTTGCGAATCTGAAATTCTTGCATTGCCCGCCCCGCCGCCTCTGGCCCGGATATAACTAAATAGAGCATAACGAAGAATTTGCACCAGTGGCGGATTGGCCGGCGAAATAGCAGGCCTTCACAAGTTCTGCTACCATCCGCCCGCCTCACCGCAACATGCAACCCCGCATTTCTAGTCTTATCAGCCCCTTACAGGCCGATGGCCGGCAAGTGCGGCCCCCATATTCGTCGCACCACCTGGCATATAACATGATCTCCACAGCAAACCTGGCAATCCAATTCGGGGCTAAACCGCTCTTTGAAAATGTCTCCGTTACGTTCGGCAATGGCAATCGCTACGGCCTGATTGGCGCCAACGGGTCTGGCAAGTCGACCTTCATGAAGATTCTGGCTGGCGATCTGGAGCCTACTGCGGGCAACGTATCCGCCGATCCGAATGCCAGGGTTGGCCAACTACGCCAGGATCAGTTTGCTTATGAAGAATATCGCGTACTCGATGTTGTGATTATGGGCTACGCGAGATTGTGGGAGGTGCTGCAGGAGCGCAACCGTCTCTACTCGCTGCCCGAGATGAGCGACGAAGATGGCATTCGAGTTGCGGATCTTGAAATCGAGTTCGCCGAGCTGGATGGCTACTCCGCCGAATCAAGGGCCGGAGAGCTGCTGGAAGGTATCGGCATTCCTGTCGAACAACACCAGGGCCCCATGAGCGCCGTCGCTCCCGGTTGGAAGCTCCGGGTGTTGCTGGCGCAAGCGCTGTTTTCGGACCCTGACGTGCTACTCCTCGATGAGCCGACCAACAACCTCGATATCAACACCATCAGGTGGCTGGAAGAATTCTTGAGCACCAGTAAGGCCACGATGGTCATCATCTCGCATGATCGCCACTTCCTGAACAGCGTCTGCTCGCACATGGCCGATCTCGATTACGGCAAGTTGCACGTCTTTCCGGGCAACTACGACGAATACATGACCGCCGCAACACAGGCACGCGAGCGCATGCATGCCGATAACGCGAAAAAGAAAGCCAAGATGGCCGACCTGCAGGCGTTTGTCAGTCGTTTCTCGGCCAACGCTTCGAAAGCACGCCAGGCTACGTCACGCGCGAAACAACTGGAAAAAATTCAGCTCGAACACATTGAACCATCGAGCCGGATGAGTCCGTTTATCCGCTTCGAACAGGAAAGACCATTGCGTCGTATCGCAGTAGAGGCGATCGGCATCAGCAAGCGCTTTGACGAAAACTCATTGTTTGAAGACCTGGACCTGACCATCAATGCCGGTTCACGAGTAGCAATTCTCGGGCCAAACGGCATCGGCAAGACCACACTCGCAAGAAGTCTCTTGAAGAACCTCGATGTCGATAGTGGCGAGGTCAAATGGTCTGAGAATGCGCGCACGGGTTATTTTGCCCAGGACAATGCAGCAGAATTTGAAACCGATATGACCTTGTTTGATTGGATAACGCAGTGGCAACCAAAAGGCGCTGACGAACAACTGCTGCGCGCGACGCTGGGGAGAATGTTGTTTTCCAGGGATGACAGCGAGAAGTCAGTGCGGGTCGTGTCCGGCGGTGAGCAGCGTCGACTGATGTTCGGCAAGCTAATCCTGCAAAAGCCCAACGTAATTGTAATGGACGAGCCGACGAACCATCTCGACATGGAATCCATCGAGGCACTTAACCTGGCGCTCGAACACTATCCCGGTACACTGATTTTCGTCAGCCATGATCGGGATTTCGTGTCATCGCTTGCCACGCGTGTTATCGAGATGACCGCTGATGGAATTACGGATTTCTCGGGCACGTATGATGAGTACTTGCGCGCGCAGATGGCGGGCGAGAAAACCCGCGTAGCCTGAAGGTACCCCGGCGCGCGGTACACGCAGTTGAGATATCCTACGACAGAACCTTTTCCGGTATGGATGCAGAATCAGCATGCCCGCGAGAATTATCAACAAATCGTTGGCCGTAAAGGCAATGGAACGAGCCGCCATCGGCACGTTGATCGCGATGCTCTTTATGTTCTCGACATCGGTGACCTCGAAGGAGAATGATTCTGTTGGCGATGTGGCCATTGCGCGCCTGTTCGCCACCGAATCGCCATTGACGGTAACTATCGAAGCGCCACTCACCACGTTGATGAATGAGCGCCCGGAAGAAGAATACCTCGAGGGTACCTTCCGCTTCACGGAAGTCGATGGGACGGCGCGGACCCTGGATCTTAAGCTTCGGACGCGCGGCAATTATCGCCGCGAAGAGAAACATTGCAATTTCACGCCAATACGATTGAATTTTCGCGAAAGCCAGGTCGTGGGTACCGAGTTTGACGGTCAGGACAAACTCAAGATGGTCACCCATTGTCGAAGCAGAAACTGGCGTTATGAACAGCTGTTGTTACGTGAGTACCTCGCCTATCGCATTCTTAACGTAATGACGACAAAAAGCTTTGCTGTTCGGCTCTTACACGTCAACTATGTTGACACCGAGGGCGGCAAACCAATGACGAAACTCGGCTTTCTCATCGAAGATGACGATGATGTCGCAGAGCGCAACGGCATGATAGTGATAAGGAGCGGCCACATATCGAACGACAAACTCGACCGAAAGCATCAGAACCTCGTCCACGTTTTTCAATATCTAATCGGCAACACCGAATACTCACTGTTTAGAGCGGAGCCTGGCAAGGACTGCTGTCACAACGTCGACCTGATATCGGCGACGAGTGATGGCCCGTTTACGCCGCTTGCCTACGATTTTGATTTTGCAGGCATCGTGAATGCTCACTACGCTCAACCAAACCCACGCTACAAACTCGACGACGTGCGTCAGCGACTGTTCAAAGGGCGATGCGAAAACGTCGATTTACTTCCCGATACTTTTCAGCGATTCCAGGACAGGAAGGAAGCTATTTACGGTCTCGTCGAAGAACTTGAGGGACTTAATCTTAGATATCGACGGGAAATAACTCGCTATCTCAACAGCTTCTACGATCACATTGCGAAACCGAGATCCGTCAAGAACCGGTTTCTCAAGCGATGTGTCGACTCGCCTTGAGTCCGACATTGGCTTGTTGATTTGGGCCCGGCGCGGAACGGGTCTTGATGGACGAATAGTGATGAGGGCGATTTACCTATATGGTCCATTTGGCTCACTCAAGGCCCCTTGACCATTGCCATACCCCGTCAGACCTAATCGACCACCGGCCCCACTCTGGACGAAAGCAGGAGAATATCGTATCGTGCCGACAGTTCGTGTATCTCCGCTTGGGCGTGGAAGGGGCTCGAATACTGCTCAGGCGGGCTGTCACACCATTCGGTAAACACTGAAAGGAGGGCAACCAGCCAGTACGATGAACAGCAACCTAAATCGAGACAATCTCCACAAGATTGTCATTCTGAACCCCAAAGGCGGTTCCGGCAAAACGACGCTGGCAACCAATCTCGCCAGTTTTTTCGCGCGACGCGGCCCACCCCCAACACTCATTGATTGCGATCCTCGTGGGTACAGCGTGCGTTGGCTCAACAATCGCTCTGCGAAGCTACCCAAAGTGTATGGCGTCGCCGCCTACGAACACTGCGCCCAGAACACGAGGGACGCCGAGCTTCATGCCTGGCCCGGTTCGCAGCAGCTAATTGTCGACCTTCCGGCAGCCTTGCCCGAGCAACAGCTCTACTACCAGACCTACGATGCGGACAGCATCCTGATTCCGGTGATGCCGTCGGAGATCGATATCTATGCGGCAGCGAGCTTTATTGCCGACCTTCTGCTGGTGGCGCAGTTCGACAGGCATAAACACAACCTCGCAATCATTGCGAATCGCACGCGAGAACGCACGAGAAGTTTCCAGATGCTCATGCGATTCCTGACGAGCCTCGAGATTCCGATCATCGCGCAGTTACGTGACAGCCAGAATTACGTTCATGCTGCAGCGCAGGGAATCGGCATTTACGAGATGCCAGCATATAAGGTCAGAAAAGACGTTGCGCAAATGGACTCGATCATTACCTGGCTCGACAATTGGCGTATGCGAATGCTCGATTCGGTTGCAACACCCGACTTCGAACACCTGCCGAGTGAGGAGTTGCTGACTCCGGCATTGGCCAGGCACCGACGCTGAGGCTAGCTCGTTTCAGTGGATTGACTGCCTTCCCCGGAGTCAATCCACACTTTTTCGTCGTTGCAGTGAAAAACGCGATGCACTTTGTCGCCTCGGCGGGATTCCAGGCGCGCGTCAAAACGCCATAGGCGATGCAAGTGCTTCAGCACCTCCTTGGCGTCCTCTTCGTCCAGGGGAATTCGGTCATGCTGATCATGGTGTAAGGTGATCGAACGATCGCCGCGCAGCGACACTTCCCAGACCTGAATATTCGGCTCCTGCTTGCTGAGGTTGTGCTGGTCGGCAAGTCCCTCCCGAACGTTTTGGTAGCCGTCGTCGTCATGGATCGCCGTGACACTAATCGCGCTATCAGAATCGTCATCGAGAATGCTGAATAATTTCAGATCGCGAATCACCTTCGGCGTCAGGTACTGCAGGATGAAACTTTCATCCTTATAGTTCGCCATCGCGTGATGCACTATTTCGAGCCAGTCCGCGCCCGCGTACCCGGATGAAAAGCGGCGGTCTTCTTCCGTAGGATTCTCGCAGACACGACGAATGTCAGAGAACATCGCAAATCCCAGTGTGTAGGGATTGATACCTGAAAAGTGTGGCGAATCGTAGTCCGGCTGATGGATGACATTGGTATGGGACTGCAGGAACTCGAGGACGTTGCCCTCTGTGATCAGTCCCTCGTCATACAGGTCATTCATCAAATTGTAGTGCCAGAAAGTCGCCCACCCCTCATTCATGATCTTGGTCTGGCGCTGTGGATAGTAGTAGACAGCTATTTTTCGCACGATTCGTACGATTTCGCGCTCCCAAGGTTCAAGCAACGGTGCATTTTTTTCGATAAAGTACAGCAGGTTCTCCTGTGGCTCGGATGGAAAACGCGGCCATTTTTCCTCTGCTATCTGTTCCTTCTGCGGAATTGTGCGCCAAAGATCATTAACCTGCTGTTGCATATGATCTTCCCGCTCTTTTTGGCGCTGCCTTTCCTCTTCCGGCGAAATCGGATTGGGACGACGGAAGCGATCGACGCCGAGGTTCATGAGCGCGTGACAGGAATCCAGCAATGTCTCCACGGTATCCACGCCGTGTCGCTCCTCGCATTCGCTAATGTAGTCTCTCGCGAACAAGACATAGTTCACGATCGCGCTGGCGTCGGTCCATTCGCGGAACAGGTAGTTACCCTTAAAGAAGGAGTTATGCCCGAAGCAAGCGTGCGCGATTACCAGCGCCTGCAGGGTCATGCTGTTCTCCTCCATCAGGTAAGCAATACACGGATCGGAGTTGATAACGAGTTCGTACGCGAGGCCAATATGACCCTTGCGGTAGCGTTGCTCGGTACTCAGGAATTGTTTGCCGAATGACCAATGATGGTAGCCGACAGGCATGCCGACCGAAGAATACGCATCCATCATCTGATCGGCAGAGATAATCTCTATTTGGTTGCGGTAGGTATCGAGGCGGTAACGATCAGCGGCGATCTTGCCGATCTCCCTTTCGAAAGTCTCCAGGGCATCGAACGTCCACTCCGAGCCTTCGGCGATCGGTTCTCGCTTGCTCATGTCGACTTCCGTTCGAACAAGTCTCGAAACACCGGGAAAATATCCGCGGGCTCTTTGACGACACGCATCGCGAACCGCTCGGGAAAGTGCTCGGGGATCTCACTGTACGTTTGCCACAACTCCTGTTCTTTACCCGATGAAATTTCAACGTAGGCGTAATATTGCACCAGCGGTAGCAAACTTTTGACCAGGAGATCACGGCACTTCGGTGAGTCATCCGTCCAGTTCTCGCCGTCAGACGCTTGCGCGGCATAAATATTCCAGCTATCCGTCGGGTAACGCTCGCGAACGATCGTATTCATGAGCTCCAACGCGCTCGACACGACGGTGCCACCCGTCTCGCGGGAATAAAAGAATTCTTCCTCGTCAACCTCGTCTGCTTTCGTGTGATGACGAATAAACACAACTTCGGTCTTTTGATAGTGTCGTTTGAGAAACAGGTGCAGTAACACGAAGAAACGTTTCGCGAGATCCTTGATGTCCTGCGTCATCGAACCCGATACGTCCATCAAGCAAAACATAACCGCGCTGGTCGTCGGCGTTGGCTGCTGGATCATATTGTTGTAGCGCAGGTCGAAGTCATCGAGAAACGGAATCTGGTTCAGGCGCCGTTGAGCCCGTTCGAGCTTGTCTGAGATTTCGCGACCCTCTTCCGAGTCTTCGTCGTCAAGTGCTTCGAATGCCTGCTCGAGCGATTTGATTTCTCGGCGTATAGCACCGCCTAACGCGATGCGCCGTGCTTTGGCACCTTTGAGAGACTGAACGACGTTCAGGCGCGCAGGTATTCCCTCGCGCAGGTATCCGCCTTTCACAAGTTTGTAGGAATCGGAATCCTTGAGTTGCTTGCGCACGAGATTCGGCAGCTCAAGATCTTCGAACATAAAATCGAGGAATTCCTGTTGGTTGAGCTCGAAAACGAACTCATCCATGCCTTCGCCCTGATTGCTGGCCTTGCCGCCACCGCCGCCGTCACCGCCTTTCGGTCGATCGATGCGATCGCCGCGAATGAATTCCTTATTGCCCGGGAGCACCCGGTGATGCTTACCACCGCTGCCCTGGCGAAAGATCGGTTCCGAGATATCCTTTTTCGGAATCGAGATTTCCTCGCCGCGCTCCATATCCGTAATACTGCGCTTGTTGACAGCATCAGACACAGCTTCTTTAATGTGTTTGCGAAACCGTTTCAGGAAACGCTGACGATTAACGGCGCTTTTCTGCTTGCCCTGCTGGCGACGATCGATGATGAGAAACGCCATAATTCGTCGTCACTGCGATTTCCGCACCCTCAGATACCACTCCGATAACAGCATGACCTGCTTCTTGGTATAGCCGTACTCCGTCAGGCGCTGCACGAAGTCCTCGTGCTTCTGCTGGTCCTCTTCCGAGGCGCGTGGATTAAACGAAATGACGGGTAACAGATCCTCCGTGCTCGAGAACATGGTTTTCTCGATAACCAGGCGCAGTTTCTCGTAACTGGTCCATTCCGGATTGTTGCCTGAGTTCTTCGCCCTTGCGCGGAGTACGAAATTGACCACTTCGTGCCGAAAATCCTTCGGATTGCCTATCCCTGCAGCCTTCTCGATCTTTTCGAGCTCGTCGTTCAGCGCTTTGTGATCGAGGATCTCACCGGTCTCAGGATTGCGATAGTCCTGATCCTGTATCCAGAGATCCGCATAGGTGATGTAACGATCAAATATGTTTTGTCCGTATTGAGAGTACGACTCAAGGTAGGCCGTCTGGATTTCCTTGCTGAGGAAATCGATGTACTTCGGCGCCAGGTACTCCTTGATGAAATTGACGTAGCGGTCGCGCGTATCCTCCGGGAATTGCTCCTGCTCTATTTGCTTTTCGAGCACGTACAAGAGATGCACCGGGTTGGCCGCGGTCTCTTCCGCATCGAAATTGAAAACCTTGGATAAAATTTTGAACGCGAAGCGCGTGGACAAGCCGTCCATGCCCTCATCGACACCGCCGGCATCCCGGTACTCCTGTATCGATTTGGCCTTTGGATCAATGTCTTTCAGGTTCTCGCCGTCGTAAATACGAAGTTTTGAGTAGACACTTGAATTCTCGTGCTCTTTAAGCCGTGTAAGAATTGTGAATTGCGCCAGCATGCGCAGGGTGTCCGGCGCGCAAGGCGCTTCGCTCAAGCTACTATTCCGCAACAGTTTCTCGTATATCTGAACTTCCTCTGCTGTCTGCAGGCAGTACGGCACTTTGACGATGTAAACGCGGTCAATAAAGGCTTCGTTGTTTTTGTTGTTCTTGAACGACTGCCATTCGGCTTCATTTGAGTGCGCGAGAATGACGCCCTCGAACGGGATCGAACCGATCGACTCGGTGCCGTTATAGTTCATTTCCTGCGAAGCCGTCAGCAGTGGGTGCAGTACCTTGATTGGCGCTTTGAACATCTCGACAAATTCCAGGATGCCCTGATTGGCGTGACAAAGTCCGCCTGAGTAACTGTAGGCGTCGGTGTCGTTCTGCCTGAACTCCTCGAGCTTGCGAATATCCACTTTGCCGACGAGTGCAGAAATGTCCTGGTTGTTCTCATCGCCCGGTTCGGTCTTCGCGATCCCGAGTTGATTGAGGATCGACGGGAATATTTTTACAACCTTGAACTGGCGAATGTCCCCGTTGTATTCCTTTAGTCGTTTCGCTGCCCAGGGCGACATGATGCCCTGCACGTAACGATGCGCTATGCCGTATTCCTCTTCGAGAATTTCCGCGTCTTCGGTTGCATTAAAAAGTCCGAGTGGCGATTCCTGAATCGGAGACCCTTTGAGAGCATAAAGCGGCCGTCGCTGCATCAGTTCTTTAAGCTTTTCCGCTAATGAAGACTTGCCGCCACCGACCGGCCCAAGCAAGTAAAGAATTTGTTTCTTCTCTTCGAGACCCTGAGCGGCGTGACGAAAGAAGGAAACAATCTGTTCGATGCACTCCTCCATTCCATAGAAGTCGCCAAACTCCGGGTAACGTTTGATAACTTTGTTGGAGTAGATTCGCGACAGACGTGGATCGGTCGCGGTATCAATCAATTCGGGCTCGCCGATTGCTAACAGCAAACGCTCGGCGGCGGTGGCATAGGCGGATGGATCACCTTTGCAAATATCCAGGTACTCTTCGAGACTATATTCTTCTTGTTGTGTATCTTCAAAACGGGTCTGGTATTTACCGAAGATACTCATTGCGTTCCTCCTGCGTTAAGTGGTCCGATTTACACATTCAAAGAAAGAGTTTCCTGCTACCCGTCTCATGATTCATTTCAATCCCGGATCGAATTCGTGCATCCCGGCGTCGGCTATTGCCGCTTGATAAGACTACGTGTACCCGTCGATTCAGAGTGTGACGCAGCTAACATTTGTTAACATAAGTCACCCAGTATCTACTTAATAGACCCGCCCGGGACCCGATAAATTCCATCGGCCGGACAATCAATAACGCATCCAAAAGCAAGGCTGGCAATTCAGGGAATTGACTGCAAAATGAACCGCAAATGCTCGGGTGACCCCCATTTTAGCGAGCTTCTGGACTCCGTAAGACAATGCCGGCTGTGCGAGGAATCGCTGCCGTTAGGGCCAAGACCGGTTCTACAGATCGATCCTCGGGCCAGAATTCTGATCGCCGGACAGGCACCGGGACGACGCGTACATGAGACCGGCGTGCCATTTGAGGATCCGAGTGGTGACCGGTTGCGCGAATGGCTCGGCATCTCGCGCGACGATTTTTACGACGCGACAATAGTAGCAATTCTGCCCATGGGTTTTTGTTATCCGGGCACCGGCAAGTCCGGCGATCTGCCGCCGCGGCCGGAGTGTGCCGAGGCATGGCGACGAGAGCTTCTTGAGCAACTGCCGAAAATCGAACTGACACTCGTTATTGGCCAGTACGCGCAGAAGTGGCATTTGCCGCACCTGGAAAAGAACCTGACCGAAACCGTTCGTGCCTGGAAAGACTACGGCGATAGCGTGATGCCGCTCCCGCATCCAAGCCCGAGAAACAACATCTGGCTCAAGAAAAACCCGTGGTTTGCCGACTTGCTGCTGCCGGAGCTTAAGAAGGCAGCACAACACGCTCTGAAAGCATCACGATTGTAATACGGATCTTAATCTCGATGCGTGCCAGATCGAGAAATCGCTCAATATCATTCCGGCTAATCGTCGCTTTTCATTTTCAAGGCATCAACAAGGAACTGGCCGGTGCTGTTATACGGGTCGCAATCATCGTTGTACGACTCATCAATCTGCAATGAACTGACGTAGATCTTCTTGATGACCGGCTGCTTGATATCGCCAACCTTATTGATGTTGAACTTCGTCTTTGCCAATCGCGTCTGCGCACTCCGTGGCGCTTTATTTCCGGTTGACATAATAATATCTCCTGCACTGCATGTGAGGAGTTCATCCTAGACCGCAGCCCGTTAACTGTGAATGTTCCTGGTCGGCTCAACGGTACCGTTCGTCGGGTTATCGCCGCTGGTCGCTGGAAACAGACCGCTCGTCGCCGAGGATTGTCATGCGAAGCAGTTCGAAAGCGAACTGAACGTCTATTTTTTCAGCGGCCCAATCTGATGCGCTAACCACTGGTGAATCTGCAGGGCTAATTGCGGGGTCATCGACCCAAGTACGCCTGAATTGCGGGGATCCAGGTGTGCAGCCGGGTCACCGTCGCATTCGAAAACATAATGATCCAGCAACGTTTTCCACGCGCCGCGCTCTGACTCGGGCAGATGTCTGAATGCCTGAATGGCATGAATAAGCGCGGTGAACGGCAGTCCTGATGCAGCGTACGCACCGTCCCACCAATAGTTTATGAGTACGTTGAGTTTCTCGAGCGACTCGACGTGGTGCCACCACGGCGCCGGAATGTAGATGGCGTCTCCGGGAGACAATTCCACTGAGACTGCGGCATCCAGAGCCTCCTTGAACCTGGGGAAACGTTCAAAATCCGGTGCCCTGGCATCTACCAAACTAATGGGTTGCCCTGCGGGAGTGAAGTCCAAACGGCCAACGTAAAGATTGCTGACCTGCTCAGGTGGAAACAGCGTGAATCTGCGTCGTCCCGCAGCGACTATCGCGATGTTTTTCGCTTCATCGAAATGAGCTGCTACCGTGATCTTCGATCCTATCCAGATATGGGGCTTGCTGCTGCTCGGTACCAGCGGGTTATCCAGTTCTTTTTCAATGTCCGGCAATGCCTTTGCAACAGGTATACACTGAAAGAAAACGTAAGGATCTCCGGCGTCATCCGAGCGCGTCATCATGCGATCCAGACCTGCAGATAGAACCGCTTCTTCTCGAGTGAAGTTAAACCCGTCATATTTTTCGTTGTACGATAATTTGCCTGCGGATTCTGCAGGAGCAACGACGAGCGGCAGAGTTCTACCCGTGTCAAATTTCTTCAGATGGGCAGCGGTCGCTTCCGAAGATTCATTCGCGGCCTTAACGATGTTCCAATCGTCGGCCAGTTGTCGAACCACGAGCGGCTCATACGCGTCACTAATGAGGCCCTGGAATTCCTCCAAAGTCACGCCAGCGACTTCTCTGGGCGACGGAAGTTGCTCCAAACTTACGTTTGACATGAGACCGACAGACTATCTACTGAAGTACGGCTAATTTACCACGGTAATGCCGTATGTCGTTGTCATTCTCGAGTAGCCATTCCGCGAATTGGTTATGCTTGTAGTTATTGTCAGTGGAAATCTGGAGAACCGATGCCGCAGGTAAGTGCGAACGATATCACTATCGAATATGAGTCTTTCGGGTCCCCCTCCGACCCCACAATATTGCTCATCATGGGGCTCGGTATGCAGTTGATCGCCTGGCCAGAGCAGTTCTGCCTCGATCTTGCATCCAGGGGATATCACGTTATTCGTTACGACAATCGAGATACAGGATTGTCGACAAAATTCGACGGCCAGACGGCGCCGAGTGTGTTGTCACTAATGTTCCGTAGCGCATTACGGTTGCCCATTCGCGTGCCTTACACATTGCCAGACATGGCTGATGACGCAACCGGCCTGCTCGATGCGATTGGCGTGCAGACGGCACACATTGTCGGCGCATCTATGGGCGGCATGATCGCGCAGAATATTGCGGTAGGTCAGCCGGAACGTGTTCGCACCCTGACATCGATTATGTCCACCAGCGGTCATCGCTCACTGCCAGGAGCCGATCCGCTGGTGTCGCGGCACCTGTTCCGATCGCGACCGACCAGCAATGATCGTGAAGCCGTCATCGCCCACAACATGCGCACAATAGAACTGATCGGCAGCCCCGCCTACCCTGTCGATGCGGAAACCCGAAGGGAAATGGTCTCTATCAGTTTTGACCGCTGCTTCTACCCGGCCGGCTTCACTCGTCATGTGGCTGCAATCGTTCAGGATGGCGATCGCCGGAGGCGGCTCGGCAAGGTCCCGGCGCCGACGCTCGTGATCCACGGTCGGGAAGATCCCCTGGTTCCATTGGAGGGCGGTATCGACACCGCGAAGCACATCCCCGGGGCCAAACTCGAGATCATCGACGGCATGGGGCACAACCTTCCGCTTGCGCTGTGGCCACAGATTATTGAACTGATTGCGAATCACGCCAGCCATGCCAATTAAGCTGTCACGGTTATAAGAGAGAAACTGGCCGCACGTCTGGCTGTTGACACGCGCCCTGAGCAGATTCCCGGAGTAGACATAGGAATAGCTTTCGAAGTTGAACCCTGTCGAGCCTCTCACTTCGATGGCAATCGTCCTCTCCTATCCAAGTGTACAATCGGCTGCAAAACAACGGAACTTCAACATCTTGAAACAAGCAGCCATCATCGCCCTGTCGCTGCTCGTTGTCGGCGGTGCCGCGTGGCTATTGCTCAACGGCGGCACGTCGACCACGCAGCAGAAGCCTGGCGCCCCGCCAGGGCAAATCAATACGCCGTTGCCAGATACGCCTGTTGCCGCAGAAACGTCGCCGCCTGAAACAGCGTCAGAGAGCGTGTTCGAAGCACATCAACGAATACGGGACGCGAAACTCGCATTGCAATCCGCTGCAGGCGAAAGCAAAAAGGCTGAGGCGCAATTGCAGCAGGCCGAACGCGACGTCGAAGAACTCGAACGTTTTGTCGACGATATCGAAGCACGTGGTGAAGACCCGACCGACTACGCCGACGAGGGTCTCGCCAAATTCCAACCGGCCTTCTATGCCTACCAGGACGCATTTGATCGACTGGAGCTTGCAGAGTCGATGGAGCAGGTGGCGACCAAAGAGCTTGCGGACGCAGAGAACCACCTCACGCGAATTCTCGCGGAGTCAGCAGACAAGTAACAAAGCCGCCGTTAACTTACGGAGCGAGACTACATACGTCGCCGCGCAATGCCTCCGGCGTGCCGTTCAGCCCCAATCCGCCTTCAGTAAACTGGCAGCCGAAGAATGGATTGGCGACCTGCTCGGGATCCGTGACATTGTCACCCGCCGGTCGCACCCCTTCGTCTACCCACAGAACCAGATCGTTGAAGGTGCGCATGAGCTCTTCAGCAGAAAACTCGCAATGTCCAATGGCGCGCGTCGCGCGCGATACCAACAGATCCGAACGACCGTGCCTCGCGACCTCTTTCGCATAAATCTGCTCCATCGAGAACGGCACGAAAAGATCGCCGAGCGTGTGTACGGATATGACGGGGATGCTGAGACGCCCTGATATCTCCGGTACGCGCTGCAACTTCAGGAATTTCTTGCGATTGACGCCACGATCCTTCCGGACGCGAATAATCGATTCATTCAACTGCTGTTCGTCTGCGGTCAGGACGGGGTCGCCATCGAACTGGTAAACGCGTCGCTTGTTGTCGTAGATGTTGCCCGCAAGCACGCCGTCGAGTGTGCCGTCACTCCCGGCAAAGCCGAACAACAAGTTTTGCCAGAGCGGAAACGCCTGATCGAAGATCGGTCGTTCACCGCCGGATCTCTGGCGGGTAAGGTCTTTGAGTTTCTCTCCCTGTGGGGTCAGCCCAAACGGGAAGTCCTGACCGGAATTGCTGAACAGAGTGCCGATGATCAACGGCAGCGAGTTGACCAGGTAGTCTACGGGCGGCGGAAACTGTTGTTGCACCAACGGATTGACCGCAGCCGCGAGCGCTCCGGCGCCAGTGGCAAAATCGCCGAGAAAGTTGAATTGTTCGACATCCCCCATTACGCCGCAACGTGGTGCTGCGCCATCGTAACGAACCCCGCCAGAGAGCTTGCCCAACACATAGACGAAGCGCCGGCAAAGCCGACCACGGCGACCGTCCGGGCATTGAACATTCGGGAACATCTCAATCGCCGCGCCAGTCACGTGCCCGCCCATCGAGAATCCGGTAATCAATGTGCGGTTCGGTTTTTCGACTTCTTTCGCAAAAATACGCGCGAGTCGATTGGTGCTCTCGACGCCACTTTTCACGTCGTAGCAATTCTTCGAATAGCTCGAGGCCGCCCAGGCGTAGCCACGCGCCAGGTAATACTCCCTGAGCGGCGGGTTGTCCACAGTCAACGGCACCAGAGTAGTGCCCGCAGGGTCGGCGAAGCAACCACGAAAGCCATGTGCGTACATAACGAGGTCGCCGTTCCAGTTGTATGGGACCTCGTAGCGGTAAACAGCACCTTTCCGGTCCACGCCCTCCTGCAACAACTTTGTCAGCGGCGTCGCCTCGAACGGGCCTGAATCCCCGACCGGGAAAACACGATCATCCTGTGGTGCGGAAGGGCTACGCCAGTCCGGTGGTGTGGAAGGGCTATGCCAGGCATAGGCGGGTAGCGCTGACATAAGCATGGCTGCCAGCAATAACAGTGTCTTGGACGACATCATCATCTCCCCTGGTAAGCACGCCCGCTACGCTGGCGGGCGCCGTGTGTTTTCAAATCATATTACGCCTTTCGTGGCAAGGGACAAGTCTAAGCAGGCAGTGTTACCGAAAAATCCACCGCGCCGAGATCTGCGTCCGGATTGCCTAGCTTATTGGCATATTCGGGCCATCGTGGATCACTCGTCAGCCACTGCCAGGTAGGCAATAGCGACGCGAATTACATTTCGCCTCTGTAATTCTAAGAGTACCGACATAGCTAACTCGGAAACCGGTTACATGTGGTAAATATTACCAACACTGCAGCACTGTACGTACATTTGTCTGCTTGTGTTTGAATTTGTCGCTTTTTCCTGACTCCTGGACGCACGAAATGGATGGTAAGGTCTTTTCATCGAAGCACGATAGTGCTCACCCATTTGTAACGCCCCATGGATGCAGAATGACGCCGATTCCGCTTATGGCAAGTCAGCAAATCCGCAAGGTCCGCATATTGCCACGATCGATACTCATTGCTCTGGGTGCCTGCTACATGATCGCTTGGTATTCGCCGGCAATCGCAGGGACGACATTCGGCATCTATGATGCTCGCACGCTCGCAATGGGAGGCGCATCTGTCGCGTCAGCAAATAATGATAACGCGCAGTTTTACAATGCTGCCTTGCTAGCGTTTAACGAGGAGATTGAAGAGAAAACGCAGGACGCGCGTTTTCTATTCCCGTTGCTCATTCCGCGTGTATCGGAGTCCGTGATCACTCTCGAAGATCTGTCACAGGATGATCCTATTCAGGCGATGACGCGTGCAGTCAGCGACTTCAATGTCGCGCCGGACGTAATGGCTGCGCAGGCGGTCGTCGATGTGGCGGCAAACCTGGACGGGGCTCTGGCAGACCTTGAAGGCGAGGACCTGGCCGCAGACATATACTTCGGTTTGGCAGTCAGCGAGCCAGGTAAATTCCAGGGCGCCGGATTTTTCTTTGGATCGCGATTGTTGGTGGGCGGAGATTCAGATATAACAGCCGCCGACCGTGCGGTACTTGCGGCGTACGAGGAAGGGCTTACCTTTATTGCATCTGGCGGCACACAGGGAACAGAGCATCCTGAGTTATTTGACGCAAACGGCTTGCTAATCGATCCGGGCGATGACTTCGATTCAACAGTCAGTGCGGCGGGTGCGCTTGTAACGGAAGCGGGCCTTGCGATGTCACGACAAATGCACTTGCTCGGGCGCCCGATCGCTGCAGGTTTTAGCTTTAAAGTGATGCGCATCGATACGTTTGAAGATATTCAGCGAATTGTCGATGATCGAATTGACACCGACCAAAACAGTGAATACCACGGAAACATCAACTTCGACCTTGGACTCGTGAAGGAAATTGGCGAACGCTGGCGCGTTGCATTTGCTGTAAAGGACATCATCCCTCACAACTATGAGACGTCTCTCGGAACTGCGATCCGCCTTCGCCCGCGCGCCAGAATAGGCGCAGTGTATCAGGGGGTTCGGTTCCAAATTTCCGCAGATGCCGATTTAACCGAGAATGAGCCACTCGGTAGTGAGCGGCCAACACAGGAGATTGCGCTCGGTAGCGAATGGTCTTTCGAATCGCCGCTCAAATTTCGAGCAGGTTACCGACAAGATGTTCGTGGCAATCGAGATGGCGTCGTGTCACTCGGCGTTGGCACTGTTTCGGGACGTCTGGCAGTTGACTTTGCTCTCGCGGGTGGACGTGACGCCAAAGCCGCTGCCCTGCAATTCGGGTATGTCTTTTAGCTCTCGTATCTGCTGAGCTGCGACTGATCGCCTGCATTTGTGAGCCAAAGCCCGGTCCATTGCCGATGGATTGCGATAATTGACCTGGGCATATGCTCTATACTCTGGCCAACTAATAAAAAGAATACGCGGCCAATCTGCGAACCCGACTCGCAGTTCTTGCCGCCGAGCATTCGGGAGATCCATCCATGTATTCCAAGTATCGCATCCTATCGACGGTGTTTGCCGGCACAACTCTTGTTCTGTTTCTCGGTGCCCTGCTGTATCCGGCTGCTGCCGTAGCGGCGACGGAAGGCGGCTTTCTTGACCTCACCGCTCATTGGGCCGGTTACGCAGCCCTCGTCATCTTCGTGATCGCGTACCTGGTCGTGATCGGAGAGGAGGTGCTCCATCTGAGAAAATCCAAACCTGTCATCGTTGCCGCCGGCATCATCTGGACGCTGGTTGCGATCGCGTACATGCAACACGGCGACACTCATACCGCCGGGGAAGCTGTCCGACACAACCTGGTCGAGTTCGGCGAGTTGTTTCTTTTCCTGCTGGCAGCGATGACGTATATCAACACGATGGACGAACGCGGCGTTTTCGACGCGCTGCGAGTGTGGCTCGTCTCGCAGGGTTTTTCCCTGAAAAAGATTTTCTGGCTCACGGGCGTATTCTCGTTCTTCCTTTCACCGATTGCCGACAATCTGACCACCGCTCTCCTCATGTCGACTGTGGCAATGGCGGTTGGCGGCACGAATACGAAGTTTGTCGTCCTCGCGTGCATCAACATCGTCGTCGCTGCCAACGCAGGTGGCGCGTTCAGCCCCTTCGGTGACATCACGACACTGATGGTGTGGCAGAAAGGCATCGTCGACTTCAGCGAATTCTTCGTCCTGTTCCTGCCGTCCGTCGTGAACTGGCTGGTTCCCGCCGTGATTATGAGCTTCGCCATCCCTGACGCGCAGCCGGACGAGGTGACCGAGGAGGCAGAGCTACAACACGGCGCCTTTGTTGTCGTCGGGTTATTTATCGTCACGATCGCGATGGCCGTCTCCGCGCACAACCTACTCCACCTGCCACCGGTACTGGGCATGATGACGGGATTGGGTCTGCTCAAGCTGTACGGCTACTACCTCAAGCGGCGCGATGCTTTTCTTGCCCGGCCTATGGATGAGGATTTCAGCGACAAGGCGCTCGCGATCGAGATGGGTGCGGAAGAAACAACATCGGGACGCAAGCAGTTCGACATCTTCCAGAACCTGGAACGAGCCGAGTGGGACACACTCATGTTCTTCTACGGCATTATTCTCTGCGTGGGCGGCCTGGGCACGCTTGGCTACCTGGCACTGGGTTCGGAGTTTATGTACGGCGATTTGGGACCCACAACGGCTAACATTCTCGTCGGCATCATATCCGCCATCGTCGACAACATTCCCGTGATGTTCGCCGTACTGGCGATGTTGCCGGAGATGAGCCATGGCCAGTGGCTGCTCGTAACACTGACGGCCGGCGTCGGCGGATCACTGTTATCGATTGGCTCGGCTGCCGGTGTTGCCGTAATGGGGCAAGCGCGTGGAATTTACACGTTCTTCGCACACCTGAAGTGGACCTGGGCTATCGCATTGGGCTATGCCGCGAGTATTTGGGTACATTTCCTCATCAATGCCAGCGCGTTTGAATAAATAGACCCGTTAGATGGACGCGCTACCGACACTGACCACCGAGATGGTCATTGTCATGGCGATCGTCGTATTTGCCGTGTTCATTTTTGCGACCGAGTTACTGCGCGTCGATGTAGCTGCACTGCTGATCATGACGTTATTGGGCCTGTTGATATTCGTGCCAGGTCTGGAAAATCTGTTGACGCCGGACGTCCTGTTTTCCGGTTTTTCCAGTAACGCCGTGGTCTCAATCATCGCCGTCATGATTCTTGGTGGCGGCCTCGACAAGACCGGCGTCATGGAACGCGTGGCCTGGGCAATTCTGCGATATGGCGGCAAAACCGAAAAACAACTCGTGTCGCTGATCTCCGGCACGGTCGCCGTCGTTTCGTCATTCATGCAGAACGTTGGTGCCGCGGCATTGTATCTGCCGGTTGTGTCACGCATATCCGCCAAGACTCGATTACCGATGGCGCGGCTTGTCATGCCAATGGGTTTTTGCGCCATCTTGGGCGGCACGATGACGATGGTGGCGTCCAGTCCACTCATCATGTTGAACGACCTGATCGAAAATGCGAATCGCAGCCTCGGTGCCGATAAGGCGATGCAGAATTTCGGGCTCTTCACCGTCACACCGGTGGGCGTCGCACTGGTCATTTCTGGATTGATCTTCTTTTTGATTTTCGGCAAGGCCTTGTTGCCGGAAGGCACGACAGAAAGTATGGCTCGCGGCACCGGTACCGCGCGTTACATGCGCAGACTTCATGGCATGCACGCAGCCGTCCGTGAGGTCGAGGTGCCCGTAAACAGCATCCTGGTTGGCATGAAAATCGTCGATGTACAGCTGGAATATGACGTACGAATAGTCGCGTCCCGATACGCTGGAAAAGTGCTGATAGCACCGCCAGTTGAAGCACCGATAGCTGCGCCTGCCACGTTGGCGATCATTGCCCAGCCAGACAAGCTGAAAGTATTTGTAAGCGCTGCTGGCCTGACGCTGCGACCGAAACTCAAGGAGTTTCGTCACTTGCTTGCCCGCTCAATCGCGGGTGTCGCGGAAGTCCTCATACCACCTGACTCGCATCTCGTTGGCCACACAGCCAAGGACCTGCATTTTCGTATGACCTACGGACTCAGTCTGTTAGCGGTTATCCGTGCTGGCCATGCAATCACGAATAAAGTTGCCACAATTCCGATCGAATCAGGCGATATGCTGCTGTGCCACACGCGCTGGGAGTACCTGACACGCCTTGAAAAGGACCGGGATTTCGTCATCGTTACCACGGACTATCCTCATGAGCCGCGGGAGCCGTACAAGCTCGCGCTGGCACTGGGCTTTTTTACGCTCGCGATCGGCATGATCATTTTTACCAACATTATCCTGCCGGTCGCATTGATGACGGGCGCCGTCGGCATGATCGCTTTTGGCGTGCTGACCATGGACGAGGCGTACAAGACCGTGAGCTGGAAGACGGTGTTCCTGCTTGCCGGACTGCTGCCGCTGGGCATGGCCGTTGAGTCGTCAGGCACCGCGAATTACGTCGTGAAGCACTTGTTGGCGACTGTCGGCAGTGTGTCCCCATTGATCCTGCAAGCGATGATT